>OCVV011303672.1_pt1 | contig 59740 bp, 76 predicted proteins | sample 1539721 | NCBI WGS metagenome assembly OCVV01 (sample SAMN02144230, study PRJEB22623) | gut metagenome | biome: sheep rumen | host: Ovis aries | place: New Zealand
AGAAGCTTCTTCCCTGTGACCTGCTTCTGATCGCAGCGGGCTTTACAGGCTGTCAGCAGTACACCGCAGATGCTTTCGGGGTAAAATTGATATTTTTGTCCTACTACATCTGCCGAGGCAGAGTCTCTTGCTTTTGTCTTTCCTCCTTTCCGCATCTGCAAGAATTGTAGGGGCTTCCTCATTAGCGATCTGGGTTCGCTTAGATTCTGCCCCGACAAATGTAGTTGGAAACTCAGCAAAACTAGTATGAAAGTGAGGTGATAGAGCTTGAAAGCTAAAGATATTTCGAAGGCTACAGATCAAAAGCGTACAAGAAGACGAGCTCTGTCGCCGGAAGCACGAGAACAACAGCTAATTTCATTGGCTATGGACGTCGCCGAAGAGCAAATGGAGAATAGAACGGCCTCTGCTCAGGTGATTACACACTATCTCAAGCTTGCTACGATGAAGGAAAAGCGAGAGATGGAGAAAACCGAAGCCGAAATCGAACTGATGAAAGCCAAGATCGAAGCACTTCAGAGAGAAGAGAGAATCGAGGAGCTCTTTAAGTCTGCTCTTGACTCATTTAAAGTTTACAGCGGTCAGACAGTTACCGCAGAAGACGAAGGAGTTGAGTTTTATGAGTAGATCATATTCTGAGCTGATGAAACTCAAGACTTTCGAAGAACGCTTCGACTATTTAAAGCTTGACGGTGTTGTGGCCGAAGAAACTTTTGGCCCCTCACGATATTTGAACCAAACTTTGTACCGATCTCCTGAATGGAAAAGGGTTCGAGATAAAGTATTACTAAGAGATAATGGAGGAGATCTTGGATGTGAGGATCGGATGATCCAGAAACACGCTTACATCCATCATCTCAATCCAATAACTAAGCAGCAGATCTTGGATAGAGATCCTGCTCTTTTTGATTTAGAAAATTTGATCACTGTGTCTTACGCAACGCATCAGGCGATCCATTATGGAGACAAATCACAGCTTGTGTTAGACCCAGTTGAACGATCTGAAAATGATACAGCACCATGGAGGACCTAACGATGGGTGAATACAATGAACTCTACCATCATGGTATTAAAGGCCAGAAGTGGGGTGTAAGAAGAACTACTGCCCAGCTTGGTCACCATAAGATTGTATCTGAGCACGAGAAGATTTTAAGAAAAAGTTTCAATAGAAATCTTGACAAATGGGGAGATTCTGCAGATACAAACATTTTATATATAACCGGCCGTAGTGGATCTGGAAAATCAACAGCTGCATTAGCAATAGCTGATAAGTATAAGAAATGTAGAGTCGTTCATCTAGATACATATTTTGATGACCGTAAAGGTAAACGCGATTTACAGATGGATGCTTATATGAAAGAACATCTCCCAGAGTATAAGATGCTAAATGCTCCAAAGGACAAGATCTCGCTAAAGGATTGGGGAAAAATCTGTGAGAAGTTTGAGGTCGAACTTGAAAACTATGGAGCCTATCAGCACCAGAAAGGGAATCGTGTTATTGTTGAAGGCGTCGAACTATTAGATGATACCATTCGTCCGGATAAGTCCTATTTTAAGGATAAACCGATAGCAATTCTTAAGACTAATTCTGTTACATCCGGTCATCGTGCTATGAAAAGAGATAATGTAAAACTTAATAGAGAGGAAATTGGAAACGCCATCGAGAATCACAAGATGTGGACCGAAGACATTCGCAAATTTAAGGAGGCATTGGAATAATGGACGAAAGCATTCTCAATTCCGTGAAGAAACTTCTCGGCGGATTGGTTCCGGAATACACTGCATTCGATGATCAGATCATCATGCACATTAATAGCGTCTTTCAGATTCTCTATCAGCTTGGTGTAGGGCCGAGCGTTCCATTTACTATCGAGGATGCTTCGGCGGTCTGGACAGATTTCTCAACAGATATTTCTACGCTATCAATGGTGAAGAGCTACGTCGGTCTTAAGGTTCAGCAGATCTTTGATCCTCCACAGTCCGGAGCAGTTGCCGAAGCAGCCAAGCGAATGATCGATGAGATGGAGTGGCGACTCAATGCACAGGTTGATCCGGACACAACATTTACAGGAGAAGGATAATGGGTTACTACGATTTATATTTCAACGACATCGTTGATGAGAATAATGAGTACGAACTCTATCATCATGGCGTTAAAGGTCAGAAGTGGGGAGTTCGTCGAGACAAGTATCTTGCAAAGATGTCAAAGAATCAGAGCAAGATCGATACGCTTAATAGAAAGCTTAGTACAACTGGAGCCATGAAGAGGAAGGCCCGTGCTGCTAAAGCCCAGGCTAAACTTGATAAGTATGAGCGTCGTGCTGCTAAGGCCCGTAGACGGCTGCAGCAGGGAAAGCATCTTAGCGGTCGTCAGGAAAAGGCTCTTATGAAAGCTGAAAAGTACAGAGCTAAAGTTGCAAGGAATTCCGCTAAGAATGATAAGTGGGAAAACAAGAAAGCTCGACTTGAGTATAAGAACGCTAAGTTGCAGAAGAAGGTAGATCGTCTTAATAAGAAGATCGCAAAGGAACAGCTTAAATCTCCTGAGACTCAGAAGAAGGTTGAAGCTGGAAAGAAAGCACTAAGAGATAATGATAAGTTGAAAAAAGCATTAACCGTTGCACTAATTGCATCGGGAACTGCTCCTGGCGGCCCATTTGGACCGGCTCTTATTATTCCATAAAAACAATAGGTGAACAAAATGACAGAATATGAACTTTACCATCATGGCATTAAGGGCCAGAAGTGGGGTGTAAGAAGAACTGCTGCTCAGCTTGGTCATCGGGTGGTCGGCGCCGCATCCAAGACCGGTAAGGTTTTGTATAAGGGTGCCAGTAAGGCCGGAAAAGCTACAGGCAAGGTCGTTGGTAAAGGCGCCAAGATTGCTAAAAAAGCAGCAGTCAATAAAGTTAAGCAGGTTTACACCGAACACAAAGAAAAGAAGTATTATGCAAAGCTTCATAAGAAGAAACTCTCACAGATGACCGATAAGGAAATTGCGGATCTTACAAAACGTGTTAAGCAAGAAGCGACCCTCAAGGATGCCAAGTATGAATCCAGAGTTCAGAATGCAAGAAAGTTTTATAAGAACGTTGCTCAGCAGCCTGTAAACACATTCTTTGCTGCATATTCTAAGAAAGCTATTGAGAGTGTTTTTAAGGAAGATAGCAACAACAATAATAACAATAATAACAATAATAACAACAAAAATAAGAATAAGGATGACGACAATGTAAACGTTAACTTCGAAGTCGTCAAAGAAAGACCACAGAGAGTCGATAAAAAACCAAAAAGAGGAACAGCGAATCCTTACAATAACCCCGTAATTATTAGGCATGGGAGGTAATTCAAAATGGGTACTCTATCGAATACCGCGACTCCTATCTATTATGGACAGTTCAGAGATGAGGTCCTAAAAGGGAATATTCCGGTATGTCGAGAGATTGCAATGGAGATGGAACGCATAGATGATCTCATTGCGAACCCAGGAATCTTCTATGACGAGGATGCGGTAAAAGGATTTATTGCTTACTGTGAAAACGAGTTGACGTTGACCGATGGCTCGGCTATGGAACTGCTCCCAACATTCAAATTGTGGGCAGAACAGATCTTCGGTTGGTATTACTTCGTTGAAAGAAGTGTTTATGTACCAGATGAAAACGGCCGAGGCCACTATGTAACTAAACACATTAAGAAACGACTGATCAATAAGCAATATTTAATCGTAGCAAGAGGTGCTGCGAAATCAATGTATGGTTCGTGTCTTCAGAATTTCTTTTTGAACGTTGATACGTCAACAACACATCAGATCACAACTGCTCCAACAATGAAACAGGCTGAGGAAGTTCTCTCGCCAATACGAACAGCAATCACAAGGGCTCGAGGGCCCTTTTTTAAGTTTCTTACAGAAGGATCTGTTCATAATACAAAAGGTGGCGGAGCCAACAAAGCGAAGTTGGCTGCCACTAAAAAGGGTATCGAGAATTTCATGACTGGATCTCTGCTTGAAGTTAGACCAATGAGCATCAATAAGCTTCAGGGACTTCAGTGCAAGATTGCCACCATAGATGAGTGGCTTTCCGGAGATCTCAGAGAGGACGTTGTTGGTGCTATTGAGCAGGGAGCTTCTAAAGTTGATGACTACATCATAGTCGCGATAAGCTCAGAAGGAACTGTTAGAAACGGAGCTGGCGACACTATTAAGATGGAGTTGATGGACATCCTCAAAGGTGATTACATCAACCCTCATGTGTCGATCTGGTGGTATAGACTCGATGACATTAGTGAGGTAGCTGATCCAGCGATGTGGCTTAAAGCTAATCCGAATCTTGGACGAACTGTAAGCTATGAAACGTATCAATTAGACGTTGAGAGAGCTGAGAAAGCTCCAGCTTCTCGTAATGATATTTTGGCTAAGAGATTCGGCATTCCTATGGAGGGTTACACTTACTACTTCACTTATGAAGAAACTCTTCCGCATAGGTATAGAACCTATTGGCAGATGCCATGTGCACTTGGAGCAGACTTATCTCAAGGAGATGACTTCTGTTCTTTCACTTTTCTTTTTCCTCTTTCCAGTGGGGATTTCGGAGTTAAGACCAGAAACTACATTTCGGAGAATACTTTAATGAAACTCCCAGCTGCTATGCGACTCAAATACGATGAGTTCATGAAAGAGGGAACTTTGATCGTCATGCCTGGAACGATTCTAGACATGATGGACATCTATGATGATCTGGATCAGTTCATCATAGATTGTGGGTACGACGTTGTTTGCTTTGGCTATGATCCGTACAACGCAAAAGACTTTGTCGATCGTTGGACTAGAGAGAATGGCCCATTTGGCGTCGTCAAAGTAATACAAGGAGTTAAAACTGAATCGGTTCCGCTTGGAGAGCTGAAAAAGCTTTCAGAGGATCGACGTCTTCTGTTCGACGAAGCGCTGATGACATTTGCAATGGGCAACTGCATCACACTTGAAGACACGAATGGAAATCGTAAGCTTCTGAAGAAGAGACAGGACGCAAAGATTGATGCTGTTGCAGCAATGATGGATGCATTCATAGCTTACAAGTTGAACCGTGAAGCATTTGAATAGAGAGAATTCAAAATGGGCTATTATGAACTTTATCATGCTTCTAATAGAAAGCATAAATACATTAAGAAAATAGGAAATAGATATTTCTATACCCAGGAGGAGATAGCTGCATATCTTAAAGAGAAGAAGAACGCTGTTGATGATATAGGCGTTGGAACAGTTACGACTCCTTCGGCTGGCAAGGCAAAGCCTATAGGTATTAAGGTACATTCCGATAAGCGACGTGAGTTCGATAAAAATGTAGCTAAGTCTGGATATCTTATCGATAAAGATGGCCGTCCTTATACAAGAGAGTATTACCACAATGAAAAAGGTGTTTATGTTAAAGACAAAAAAATAACGGCATATAGTAGAAAAGGCGATTCGACCAAAACCCATACAGCAGACTTAGATGCTCCTAGGAAAGCGGCTAAACATGGACGCAAAAAGCTTAAGACCATGACTAAACGATCTATACGTAGTCTTAAAAAACAGGCATCTAGAGGCAAAAAAGCATTAGATAAATGGTACACAAAGACTACATCCCCTAATGTAACTGTTACATACGATGAAGCAAAACTAAAATAGGAGGCATGATATGACAGATTATGAACTCTACCATGCTTCTACAAGAAAGCATAAGTACATAAAGAAGATCGGGAATCGATATTTCTACACGCAGCAGGAAATAGCGGCGTATCTCAAAGCTAAAAAAGGTGATGTAACTTTTGAGAAAAATGAAGTTCCTGACTATAGAAGTGGCGATGGCGGAAAGATGAAAGAGTACCGCATAGACTTCAACAAAGTTGATGGCGGACATAAAAAGGGTGGTTGGAGCGACGGAATTGGAGTTCGTGTTGGAAATAAGCGAATAGAGGCATATAACACCACGAACAAAAAGTATGAAAAAAATCCAGATGTTAAAGGCGACAATAGAGGTCGTTTTAGAAGAGAATATGCTGAAGATGGAGCGACTTATACTCTGGATTATTCGGATAAGAAAACATATAGAAAACGTCAGCGGACTGAAATTCAAAGAAAGAAAAACAATATAGATTTTCTTAAATCTCACGGTGTTGACACAACAGAGCATGAAGCTGATCTTAAAAGAGCTGAGGCAGACTACAATCGTGGTAAAAAAAGAAAGAAAGCCGCGAAAAGAACAATTAATAGCATGAAAAAGCAGGCTGCACGTGGTAAGAAAGCTCTTAGTAAATTCTATAAGAATAATGTTAATCCAGGCGTAACTGTCACATATGATGAGGCAAAAATTAAATAGAGAGGTATTTTATGAGCATAGGATCAAGAGTTCAGTCGGCATGGAATGCCTTTTTCAACAAGGATCCGACGACTGATATTTCCAAATCTATGGACATAGGAGCCGGATACGCCTCAAGGCCAGACAGAGTACGATTTACAAGGGGTAACGAGAAATCAATAGTTACAGCAGTTTTTAATAGAATAGCGTTGGATACAGCGGCCATGTCCATCGAGCATGTAAGGCTTGATGAGAATGACCGTTATATTTATTCTATGCCATCAAAACTCAATAACTGCTTGACTCTAGAGGCTAACCTGGATCAGACAGGGCGTGCTCTTATTCAGGATGTTGTTATGTCGATGTTGGATGAAGGTTGCGTTGCGATCGTACCAACAGATACGACCTACGATCCTAATAAGACTGACTCTTATGACATCGCCGCACTTCGAGTTGGAAAGATCATTACGTGGTATCCAAATGCTGTTCGGGTTCGTGTCTATAATGAACGGACTGGAAAGAAAGAGGATATTACTCTTCCGAAGAAGCTTGTGGCCATTATAGAAAATCCGCTTTATGCGGTTGTAAATGAGCCGAATTCAACACTTAAACGACTCATTTACAAGATGAATTTGTTGGATGTGCTGGATGAACGCAATAGTTCGGGAAAACTCGATCTGATCATTCAGCTTCCATATATTGTTAAGACTGAAGCGAGGAAACAACAGGCTGAGTCGAGACGTAAGTCAATAGAAGATCAGCTTGTCGGATCCAAGTATGGTATCGCTTACACGGATGGTACAGAACGAATCACTCAGTTGAATCGTCCGGTTGAAAACAATTTAAGCACACAGGTTGAGAACTTGACGAGTATGCTATACAGCCAGTTGGGAATCACCGATACGATCTTAAATGGTACTGCCGACGAGAAAACTATGATGAACTATTATTCTCGTACTATTGAACCGATACTATCGGCTATTACGCTTGAGATGAAACGTAAGTTCTTGACGAAGACTGCGAGATCTCAGAAACAGTCAATAGTGTTCTTCAAGGATCCATTCAAACTTGTTCCAGTTACAGAGATTGCGACTATCGCTGATACATTCACCAGAAATGAGATCATGACTTCAAACGAAGTTAGACAGATTATAGGCATGAAGCCATCAAGCGATCCATCGGCAGACGAACTTAGAAACAAGAATCTGTCTGTGCCGGCTGATCAGCAGGGAATGGAAGAATTGCCTCCAGAAGAAGGTGAAGGATCGGCGCTGGAAGAAGCAATGAATCAACCATTGTAACAAGAAGGGAGAATTATTCAAAATGGGTAAGAAACCGCATTATGACTTTAGTGGCTGGGCTACTCGTAATGACATTGAATGCTCCGACGGAAGAACAATTAGAAAAGACGCATTCATTGACAACGACGGGATGTCCGTGCCGCTGGTATGGGGACACAGACACGATGATCCGGAAAAGATTCTTGGACATTGTCTTCTCCAGAATCAGCCAGAAGGTGTTTACACCTATGGATATTTTAATGACACGCCACAGGGCAGGAATGCTAAGGCGCTTGTCATGCATGGCGATATCGGCTCCCTGTCGATTTACGCTAATAAACTTCAGCAGCTTGGCGGCAACGTAATGCATGGCCAGATTAGAGAGGTAAGTCTTGTTCTTGCCGGAGCTAATCCTGGTGCATACATTGACGATGTTGTTATGCATGAGGATGGAACAGATCCTGGTGCTGTTATTTACACAGGACTTCCGCTTGAGATCCTCGTCGAGAACGCGGATGCTGATGCAATCGAGCATGCTGATGATGAAAAGGAGGCCGAAGTGGCTAATAACGAAGAAACAAAAGAAAAGACAGTGGGCGAAATCGTTGAGACTATGAACGAAGAGCAGAAGGAAGCTCTCTACGCTCTTGTCGGAGCTGCCCTTGAGGAAGGTGCAGACGAAGATGACACTGATGATGAAGAAGGAGAAGAAACCGAAATGAAACACAACGTATTCGACAATAATGAAGGCGAAGTTATGGGTGATGAGCTCATGCACGCTGACGATCTGTATGCTGTAGGTGATGAGCTTTGCCATGCTGCTTTCGCCGATGTAAGAAATTATGGTGGATCGTTCCGTGATGCATTCCTTGCTCATGCTGAGGGAGATTATGGTATCGGCAACATTGAGCTGCTCTTCCCGGATGCAAAGGCTATCGATAACCATCCAGAGTTCATCAAGAGAGAGGATGCTTGGGTATCCACAGTAATGAATGGAACAAAGCATCTCCCATTCTCGAGAATTAAGACTCTGTTTGCTGATATTACCGAAGATGAAGCCAGAGCAAGAGGCTACATTAAGGGAAATAAGAAGGTGGAAGAGTTCTTCAGCCTTGCTAAGAGAGAAACAACTCCTACAACAATTTATAAGAAGCAGAAGCTTGACAGGCAGGACATCATCGATGCTACAACAATAGACATTGTAAGTTGGCTCTGGACTGAGATGAGAATTATGCTCAATGAGGAAATTGCAAGGGCTATTCTGCTTGGTGATGGTAGACCGACCAGCAGCCCAGATAAGATCAATGAGCAGAATATTAGACCTATTGTTTCTGCAGAAGATCTGTTCTGTGTAAAGAAGAATTTCACATCTGCTGAAGTAGCTACAGTTGATGCTATGATCGAAGCTATGAGTAAGGCACATAGGGACTATAGAGGTTCTGGCGCGCCTGTTATGTTTATGGCACCATCAACACATTCTGACATGCTTTGGGTAAGAGACACTAATAAGCATAGACTCTATGCTTCCGATGCTGAACTTTGCTCAGCGCTGAGAGTTTCTTCGATCGTTGAAGTTCCTCTCATGGAAGACTTCACTGTTTCTGAAACAGTAAATGGCGCAACAACCGTTTATGATGTGAATGCCATCAAGGTCGCTTTGAAGGATTACTCAATCGGTACAGATAAGGGTGGCGAGATCACAACATTCGATGATTTCGACATTGATTACAACCAGTACAAGTATCTGATCGAAGGAAGAATGTCTGGCGCTTTGACAAAGTGGCACTGCGCTCAGGTCTTCAGAACAGCTCGTGCTTAATCGGCGTATTAAATAGGAGGTTATATTTATGTCTACAACAATCACATATGCAGATAAGACTGCTATCGCTCCAGTAGGAGTATCACAGGTTAGAACTTTTGGTGGCCCAGTTAACCTCAAGATCGTAGCTAGCGGAACAGCTGAAGCAATGTCCGTAACTGATAATTTCCCATCAGGACTCACAGCAAGAAATCTTTTCGGTGCAACGATCGTATACAAAGGCGTAGATAATGTAGAAAAGAGCTTCATTGCTGATGGAGTATATACTGATTCTAATAATGATGTATATTTCTCCCTTGGCACAACAGCATTCTACTATGATTTCAGTGAAGGTCGCGCGAAATTTGTGACTGAATAGGAGAAAACAATGAAGTGGTACGGCAAAATCGGCTATGCTCTGACCGAGGATAATGGTGATGGTGTCTGGACTCCAATAATGACTTGGAAACAGTATTATGGTGATGTTCAGAGATTTTTCAGAAGAATTGAGGGTGGTCAGACTGTAAACGATAACCTCAATATTAGTAATACGATCAGCATCATAGCCGATCCGTACGCTTTCAAGAATGTCGGTTATATGAAGTGTATTGAATGGATGGGCACACTTTGGGAGATTTCATCAATTGATATTTCTTATCCAAGAATGGTGCTGAGTATTGGAGGTGTATACAATGGCGACACGACTGGATTTACAGAGTCAGTTTGAGGAGATCCTCGGCTCTAAGAATGTATATTTTCAGCCGCCTGAAACAATCAAACTCGAGTACCCGTGTATCATCTATTCTCTTGCTGATATTTACACAAGAAATGCCGACGATAGACATTATTCGATGCAGAAAGTCTACAACATAACAATAATAAGCCGTGACCCCGACAACAAGATTGCAGAATCGATAATGGAACTTCCACGGGCGAGGTTCGATAGGCGATACGTTGCGGACAATTTGTATCATGATATTTTGACACTTTACTACAAAGCATAATTAGGAGGTTTACACATATGGCTAGACTTGCATGGGACGAAGATACAAAACGTCTTTATGAAACTGGTACCAGGAAGGGCGTACTTTATCCTATGAGCAACACCGGTGCATATGAAGATGGTGTTGCCTGGAATGGACTTACCGCTGTAACTGAGTCTCCATCCGGAGCAGAAGAGACTGCTCTGTACGCTGACGACGTTAAGTATCTCTCCCTCAGATCGAAGGAAGAGTTCGGCGGAACAATCGAAGCTTATACATATCCTGATGAGTGGGCTGAGTGCGATGGATCTGCAGAGCTCACAGGTGCTCCTGGCGTCATGGTAGGACAGCAGACAAGAAAGAAGTTTGGACTCTGCTATAGAACTGCTATCGGTAATGACGTTGAGGCTGACGACTATGGTTATAAGCTTCATCTTGTATATGGTGCTCAGGCTTCCCCGTCTGAGAGATCGTATGCTACAATCAACGATTCCCCTGAGGCAATCACATTTAGCTGGGAGTTCACAACAACTCCTAAGGATTATGACGGCGAAAGCACTGGCCTCAAGCCGACAGCTATCGTCACAATCGACTCTACGAAGGTAACTGGTGCTACAGCAACTGAGAGGGCTGCGGTAATGAAGAAGCTCGAGGATGTTCTTTATGGAACAAACGGCACGGGCGGAGCAGAGGGAACAGCTCCTAGACTTCCGCTTCCATCTGAGCTCGCTGGCATCATGTATCCCTAGCTCGAATAATGTAGAGCCGGAAGAAAATCAGGAACCGTAATTGATATTTGGGGGCTGCGCTAATACTGCCAGCCCCTTTTTATTTTACGTTGAAAGGAGAAAAACATGTACGTAAAAGAGATCGAATACACGGATTTTAATGGCGTAAAAAGAAAAGAAAAGTTCTATTTCAATCTTACAAAGGCTGAGATCCTTGACATGGAACTTGGAAAGACTGGCGGACTTACAGAATACATCCAGAAGATTCTTGCCGCTCAGGATACTCCGGAAATCATGGCGCTCTTTAAGAAGCTTCTTCTGATGTCATACGGTGTCAAATCTGATGATGGAAGACGATTCATAAAGAATGATCAGGTCAGAGAAGATTTCGAGCAGACCCAGGCTTATTCGGATCTGTATATGCTTCTCGCACTTGATGACAATGAAGCTTCGAAGTTTGTGAATGCTATCGTTCCAGAAGACATGAAGGTTTCTGATGCTCAGAAAGCGCAGTTCGCTAAGGAACTTATCCCATCGAATACTGCTGAGTAAGTGAGGTGAGAGGATGCTTCAGATAACTATCCCGGAAACAGAATTGTTCGATGAAGCGCGTCAAGAATTTATCTACGTAGACAAGCCGGTGACGTTGACTCTGGAGCATTCTCTTGTTTCCATTTCAAAATGGGAATCAAAATGGAAGAAACCGTACATTAGCGATGAAGAAAAGACCGTTGAAGAGGTAATTGACTATATTCGTTGTATGACAATTACCCAAAATGTAGATCCTAATGTCTACTATGCTCTTACTGAACAGAATTATAAAGAGATAGAAGAGTATATTCAGGATCCTCATACGGCCACGACAATAAAAGATCCAAGTCGACCTTCTAAGAATGGAGAAGGTGTTACATCAGAACTTGTCTACTATTGGATGTGCGCATACCAAATCCCATTTGAGGCGCAAAAGTGGCATTTCAACAGGCTTATGACGCTGATACGAATAGCCGGAATAAAGAATAATCCTGATAAAAAGATGAGTCGTAAAGACGCATTCATACAACAAAGAGAACTTAACGCCATGAGACGAGCTAAAGCTAAAAGCAAAGGATAGATTATATGGACGGCATAAAGATTGTTTCAAATGGGTCTTTTGATAAGGCGACGGCCTATCTCGAGAGACTTAAAATGCTGAAATTCGATAATATCCTTGATTCGTATGGTCAGAAAGGTGTTGATGCTCTACGGGCTGCTTCTCCTCGTGAGACAAGTGAACTTGCTAACTCCTGGTCTTACACAATTACCAGAGGAAATGGGCTCGCTAAGATAGAGTGGCACAATTCTGACCTAGAGGGCGGGTACAATGTCGCACTTTTGGTGCAATACGGGCATGGGACAAATCATGGCGGTTATGTTCCCCCGCACGATTACATTAATCCAGCAATGGATCCAATTTTTGAAGAACTTTCAAGGCAGATAGGAGAGGAGGTTAAACGCTTATGAGTCAGGTAGTTGACACAAAAGTTGTTGAGATGCAATTCGACAACTCTAAGTTTGAGAAGAACATCGAAGTTAGTTTAAACTCCCTCAAGAACCTTAATAAAAGCATTGATGATGCCGGTAAGAATAGAAATTCATTAGATGAATTGGCGAAAGCCAGCGATCAGGTCGGGATTTCGTTCGACAACATGAACATGAAATCTCGTATCAGTCTAAACTTATTTGATATGATTGCTGGCGTTGGAACCAAAGCATTTAACCGTATAAGTGACGCCGTGGCTGGGTTTGCGTTAAACATGGCGAATTCACTTTCTGGAATGCAGGCAATGCGTGATGGCTTCAACGAGTACGAACTCAAAATGGGGTCGGTTCAGACAATTTTGGCTGGTGCTAAAATTATTGATCCAAATACTGGTAAAGAGTTAAAGAATGAGGCCGATAGATTAGCAATTGTTAATCAGCGATTAGAGGATTTAAATAAGTATTCTGACAGGACAATCTACTCATTTAAGGATATGACATCAAACATTGGTAAATTCACCAATGCTGGTGTTAATCTTGATGACGCAGTTGACGCCATTCAAGGTGTTGCGAATGTGGCGGCTCTTTCCGGAGCGAATGCTGGCGAGGCATCTCGAGCAATGTATAACTTCGCGCAGGCATTGTCATCCGGATATGTTAAGCTGATCGACTGGAAATCGATTGAAAATGCTAACATGGCAACTGTTGATTTCAAACAGCAGTTACTTGATACAGCACTTGCTCTCGGAACAGTTCGAAAAGAAGGCGAGATGTATATTACTACAACTACGGATGCCAATGGTAAGATATCTGAAGCTTTCGACGCCACTAAAATGTTTAATGACTCTTTGTCACATCAGTGGATGACTACCGACGTCTTAACAACAACGCTTAAGAAGTATACTGATGAGAGTACCGAATTGGGTAAAAAGGCCTTTGCTGCCGCTACAGAAGTTAAGACCTTTTCTCAGATGATGGACACTCTTAAAGAGTCTCTTGGCTCTGGATGGGCACAGTCATTTGAGATTATCTTTGGTAATTTCACTGAAGCAAAAGAGCTTTGGACCAGACTGAATAACACAATCGACGGGCTTCTTTCGCCAATAGGGCAGGCTCGTAATGACATTCTTCAGATTTGGAAAGATAATGGTGGTAGAGATGCCGTTATCGAAAGCTTTGCCAATCTGTATCACGCTGTTCAAAATCTTTTATCTCCATTAAAAGAGCTCTGGAAAGCCTTTACTCCAAATATTTCTCATACTGGAAAAGGTCTTGCGAAGATCTCAAAGTGGCTTGAGAAAATTACGGGATTGGTTGCAAAAGGAGCAGGAGTCGTTGGACGTGCTTTGGCCACAGTTTTGAAGCCTGTTATATTTGTTGGCTCTCAGATCGGAAAGCTTTTGATGCGTCTGTATGGACTTCTTAGTAGGACAGTCGGTCCAAAGGTTATTGGATTTTTCTCATCCATTGGAAAAGCCGTTAAATCTTTCTCAGATACAATAACGACTGCTTTTGATAAACACATAACATCGCGGATCAAAGCATTCCAGACTACTTTAGCCACGGCTTTCGCTAATATTAAGAAGCGTGTCAAGGAAAGCAAAACTATTAACAGTCTTGTTAAAGCTTTTAATGAATTACGAAACGTCATTCATGATCTCTTTAGCAGGGTGATGGTCCATGCGACGATGTATGCTAACCACGTTGCTTTATATTTGAAGCGTATTTGGGAAGCAATCAAGCCGCTGGTCTCAAATGCGTTTACAGCTGTATTAAAGACCCTTGCTAATCTTATTCTTCCTAGACTTAGAAAGGCTCTTGGGTTTGTTACAGATAAATTAAGAGAATTCGGTCAATTTATTGGCAAAATTGATATTACTAATAGCAAGTTCTATAAAGGACTTAAAGAGCTTCCAAATCGAATAAAAGACCTCGGCAATAATAAGACTTTCAAGAATGTTTTCTCATCGATGAAAAGCTTCGGATCGGACACCCTTGTATTTTTATCGAGTAAATTTAAGAATCTTAAGGCTGATGTGGAAGCAATTAAAATGCCTGGCGGTCTTAAGAATCTGTTTGATAATATTAAGAACTTTATCAAGAGTATATTTGGCAAAGATTCTGTTGATGATAGTCTTGGCGAGACTCTTGACAAAACTGTCGAATCTACTGATAAACTAGCCGATGAAAAGTCTGGCAAAAAGCTTACTGCGTTTCAGAAATTTCTTGAGGCAATTTCTGATGCTTTCAATTGGCTTAAAAATGCCGCGGAAAAAGCTACAGCTGCCATCGCCGGGTTTGTTAGATTTGTAATAACTAATACTCCAAAAGCAATAAAAGAGATACATGCATTTCTTGCTGGTGATGATGGGATACTTAATATGACGGATGTTATCGATACTATAGACATCGTTGCTCGAGCATTATCCACATTGTTGACAAGTATGGGTTTTCAGGCTTTTGGTGACGGAATTAAAACTGTTGGGGAAGCCTTTGGCGAACTTACATCGTCGCTTAATAATTTCCTTAAACAGTCTGCAAATAAAGCACGAATGTCAGCCATAAAGGACTTTGCTATAGCTATCGGTATTTTATCTGGAGCACTTTATGTTTTAGCAAAGATTCCAAAAGCAGATCTTCTTGGCGCAGTATCAGCTCTTGGTATTGTTGGTCTGGGTCTTGTTAAATTCTTTGATATGATCAGTTCGGTCGATTTTACAGGTATAAAGGTCGCCGGAAACTTGTCATTGGCTGCACTGTTAACCTCTATTGGCATAGCAATGATGGGCGTTACAACATCTATTGGACTGCTTGTTGGTGCATTGGCCATATTCCCAAGCGTTATAAAACAATATAACGATCTTGGTAAGTCTTTTGGCAAGGGTATGAAGAAAGTCAGTGATGTTATGTCACAGATCTTTTCATATTTAGATCATAGTTTAAATGGCAAATATGCTCTTCGAAGTTCTGTTGCCATATATATCTTAGCCACCGCTCTTAATAAGTTACGTAAGACTATTCTCGAATTCGCAGCAATAGAAAATGATGATGCCTGGGGTAAGGGTTTGCTCAAGATACAAAACATTCTTAGTATAATCGCGAGATTTATACAGTCATCTCTTATAACAATTTTTGCTAATGTTAACATAGGAATTAATCTTACTACTGTTGGGCTTGCTGCGATGATATGGGCTATTGGTGATATGTTGACGAAAATAGTTCCAGTGATTGAAGAGGCTGGAAAAATTCCATTAGCTCAAGTCACACAAGGAATAGACACGATAAGACAGATATTAACAGAATTAGGTATTTTCTTGGCTGCTATGAATATTAGTTCAATCAAGAAGCTTGGCGGCGGAACAAATCTTAGACAATGGATTGGTATATCTTTAACACTTGCATTGATTACCAATGCCGTTGGATCTATTGTTGGTAACCTCGAAACTTTAACAGCTCTTGCTAGTGGCAAAAATGCTGCTGGATTCGAAGACGCAATTGAAACATTACAGGGCATATTTATAGGTTTAACTGTTCTTATGGCAGTAATTGGAAAATGTAAGCCTGCTGGTGCTGGAGTGTTATTCACGCTTTCGGTATCAATAGGAATTCTCACATTATGTGTTATGTCATTAGTTCCATTAGCAAAAGCGCCGAATCATGCATTGATAGAAGCTGTTGGAGCAGTTGGTGTTCTTATGCTTGCTCTTGGTGGAGCGTTAGCCATTGTCGGTATAACTGCTGGTAAAGCAAAAATTACTGATATATTTATGCTTATAGCTATGGCTGGTGCGATGTATCAGTTATCTAGAGTGCTAAAAAGATTAACAAAAGTGGGCGATCCTAATAGTCTTTTAGGTGCTGCTTCTGCTCTTGGAATAGCTATATTTTCAATGGTCGGCGCCGTAGCTATGTTGAATGCCATTACTATTAGTCCGATGGTACTTGGCGTTTTAGTTGCATTAGCGGCAGTCATTTGGGGTGTCGCCGCCGCTATTAAAGCATTTAAAGGTTCTGGCGAAACTGTTAAGGAGGAAGCAAGCACTATCTCGAGCGGCATGGAAAAAGCTACGACAGGTGCTGCTGAAGGCATATCCAGTGGATTGAAGATGATAGATGTCAAAAGCCTGATCCTTCCTTTGGCGGAGAAAATCGGCCCGGCGCTATCTGATCTTTTTGGCAACATCAACATTGGTGAAGCTCTTCGCAACATGATCACATCTGTTAAGAATGATGCTAAGAACTGGGCTCAGGACTTCATTGACATCGGCACTAATATAATAGATGGTCTTTCGACTGCTTTAAGTAATTCCGAAAACATTCAAAGAGTTAAAGACTGTATGATTAATTTAGCGAAAGCTATAAAAGAGGCAATATGGTCTTTTCTTGGAATAGCCTCTCCATCAAAGGTCATGATTGAAACTGGCGGATTCATCATAGACGGTCTCGTTCAGGGTCTGATGGACTTCCCATCGAAGCTTGCAGGATGGGTATCCAGCATTGGGCAATTCATTCTTAGTGGAATCACCGGATTATTCACCGGCGCGATCGAGAAGGGTCGAGCATTAGTTGATGCGATTGGAACCGGCATTCAAAATGGAAAAGATTTCGTAGCTAAAAAGGCTTCCGAGATCGGAAAATCGGCTCTTGAAAAAGTTGGCAAAGCAAAAGAGTGGGGCAAACAGGCTCTTAACTCTGCTTCGGCATTTGGCCACAGACTCCAATCTGGTAAAGGGCTTGTTTCAAAAGCGGCTGGTGGTCTGGTTGTTGGGGCAACAAGTGCTATAAAGAGTGTTGCTGCTAATTATAAGGCAAGTGCATCCGCCGCAGCTAAGGCGTTCCATACATCATTGTCAGCTGGCAAAGGTCCGGCCAAATCAGCAGCTGCTGCTATTGTCGCCGGGGCAAAGGCGGCATTCAATAATATTTCGAGTTCGTTTAGGAACTTCGGTGTGAATGCTGCTCAAGGTTTCAGAAATGGTATTAATAGCCTTATTGCCAGCGTTGCAGCTAAGGCAAGAGAAATGGTTAATAAAGCAAAAGCCGCAGCAAAAGCAGCACAGAATTCCAATTCACCTTCTAAGGATTTTATGGAATTTGGTGGTTGGGCTGCTCAGGGATACGCTTTGGGAATGATAAGTCGTAAGAATTCAAAGCTTATTGAGGAAAATGCTCGTACCATGGTCGATACTGCAAAGAATGCTGCGATGTCTACACCATTCGGAACTGCTTCATTCGGACTTGATTCTTCACCAGCACTGGGATCATTGGCCTATGCAATAAGCCAGATCTCAGATACTCTTGATGAGACAATGAACACGAGTCCGATGATCAGGCCGGTAATGGACATGAGCAATGTCAGCAATGGCGCTTCGGCGATCTCTACTATGTTTGGAGATAAGCGTTTTGGGGCATCCGTTGATGTTATGGAGCATGTCAAGAATGACTTCGATAGAACTATGTCGAACAGAGCTGATGCATACTCTCTCAAATCAATAGATAAACTTGCAAGTAGAATCAACGCTATGACCGATACTATGAATTCAAGGGCTATGAATAACTACATAACCATTGACGGTGCTTCGGATCCTAACGCATTTGCAGATGAACTTATTAGGAGTTTCAGATTAAATGCCAGGACAGTTTAATTATCTAAACATGAATCCCCTTGGTCTTAACACAAATGACTGTGTGATCAGGGGGATTTCTTTTCAATCAGCTGAGCTCTATGGCTCAGATGTTTCAGCAGTTTATAGGAAGATAACAGGATAATAAGGAGGTGAAACCATGGCTGTAAAAGCGCCATCTGGTGTAACTGTAGCCAGACAGGGTAACAATTATACAGTTACGTGGAAACGAGGTGGCAAGTATAAAGCTCAGGCTTTAAGCTACAGTGAAAATGGTGGCAAGGATAAAGATGCCCCGCAACAACCAAACGCTGGCGACACTTCCAAAGTAGTCACAATAGATAAGAACAACTACTATCCTAAAACGACTACGAAACTTACAAAATTAACGTTTTCGGTAAAAGGTAGTACAGGTAAGGGTAAGAAGAAAAAGTGGTCGAAACCTGGATCAAAAGATTACAATCTTTCAAAGCCAAAGACACCTTCATTAACCGCAACACTTTCAACAGAGCATGAAAATGTTACAACGTTTGAATGGGCGATCGACTGGGGCGAGTCAAATGCGAGTGAATCCACAGCAATCTTTACCAATTTTAGATGGCAGAGTGCCCTTTTAAAGGACAGTACCCTTGAGCCTAAAGACGTATCAAGCTGGGATGAAGATGTCACAACAACAGATAATGTTGAGAGTGGCACTAGAACTTTTGAAGAGACTGAGGTTTTTGCAGATAATTACTCTTATACGAGATACTTCAAGGTCGTAGCAAGAGGTCCATATGGTGACTCAGATCCTGCTTATGCCAAGCATGTTTACGCTTTTCCAAATGCCGCCAAGAATGTTAAAGCCTCTGCGGTGCGCTTAGAGAATGGTGCTGGTTATAGGGTTTCTGTACAGTGGACAGCAGATGCGACCAAAGCAAGACCGATCGATAGTATAAGCCTTGAGTACGCTGTGGAGACACCAAATTCGACATATGTTGATGATACAACAAAAGGGATCAGACGTATAAGGTTGACTGTACCAAACATCACAAGCTGGACTGCTGCCAGTACGACAATTGACACAACAGATTCTAAAGGCGATGTCGACGGTGCTGCATTTGTTGTAAATGGCGAGATCCCGGAAGATAAATGCATTTTTGTACGAGTCGTAACAAAACACGACAATAAGACAACCCCAAGTGAGACAGTCTTCGTTCAAAATGGGTATGGTAATCTCACTAATCCGACAACATTAGCAGCAAATGTCAATGGCCAGATAGCTACGATTACGGTGACAAATGGGTCTGCCGTTACCGCATCTTTTGTTGGTATCTATTATCGTTCTGATATTTCTCCAACACCTAAACTTGTTGGTATTTGGCCTGCGAGAAATACAGCAGCTATATCTGTGCAGTTCCCTGAAGAGGCTGCAGCTAATAGCATCTCTTTCGGCGCAAGAACTTTTGCGGCGGATTACTTTCCAATAACACCTAAGGCGAATGAAGTTACTCAGTATTCAACCAGCGATCCTATAATGGCTTCCAGCGGGATAATCTGGGACGAAAGACCGGTGCCAAAACCACCAAAGCTCAGTCTTAGTTCTCCACGGACTGGAGTTGTGAGAGTTACTTGGGAGTGGACATGGACAGATGCTAATGGTGTTGAGCTTTCCTGGGCAAATCATGATGACGCATGGGAATCCACAGACGGACCTCAAACTCATGTACTTGAAAACACTCGAGCAAGTGCCTGGAACGTAGCTGGATTAGACGTCGGCGAATGGTTCTTCAGAGTAAGACTATTCAAGATCGACGGAGATGCTACAACCTATGGTACTTATTCAGATATTTACCCAACTAAGATCGCATCAACACCTGCTACTCCTGTGTTAACCATAACACCGTCTGTTGTGCCTCCTGATGGAGATATAACTTGCTATTGGGCATTTACAGCGACGGACGGAGACGAGCAGGTTCAGGCTGACATTTGTGAAGCTTCTTATAACTCAAGCGGCCAGGTTGTTTATGGCCGGCATGTTGCGAAAGCGGATAATGAGCAGTTCAAGACTTTGTCTGTACAGAAAGATCTTGGATGGTCTGCTGGTGGTCCAAGATACTTATCGGTACGTATTGTCACTGCTTCAGGCGAGGAATCGAATAACTGGTCTACACCGAAACCGGTAATGGTTTTAAATCCTATACAGGCTACGATCAACTCGACTTCGCTTGAGACAATTACAGTAATCGATGATGTAGATCAGGGTATTAGCCATCAGCAGTTATCTTTAACGGAAATGCCATTGGATGTATCGGCGAGCGGCGCTGGTAAAGACGGCGAGATGACTTATATTTTAGAGCGTGCTGACGACTATAAGGCGGATAGGCCGGACGAAGGTGATCTTGGCGGATACAAAGGTGAAACGGTATTCATTACAAGAAAACGTCCTAATGAAGGCAATCTTTCAAACTATGATATTTCGATAAACCAGTCTGACTTGATCGGAAGTCTTGACGATGGTGCAAAGTATAATCTTATTTGCGTGGCTAAAGACTCATATGGACAGGTGTCTAAAGAAGTGATTCTACCATTTGACGTTCATTGGGAGCATCAGGCCGTTATGCCGTCTGCTACTGTAGAAGTGAATTCAGAAGAGCTCGCTGTCTATATTACACCGATACGCCCGGCGACAGGATACGAAGCTGGTGACGTGTGTGATATTTACAGACTCTCGATTGATAAGCCTGAACTTGTTGTAGCGGGCGCCGCCTTCGGGACAAAGTATGTCGATCCATATCCGGCACTTGGTACTATGGGCGGTCACCGAGTTGTTTACAGGACGATAAATGGCGATTATATCACTAAGGATAATGAATTCGCTTGGGTCGATTACAAGTCAGAAGAGGGTGATATAATAAAAACTTTCGCAACAATAATAGATTTTGGAGACGATCAGGTTATTTTGCCATATGATATTTCCTTGTCGAGCAAATGGAATAAGGATTTCAATCAGACAAAGTATCTTGGTGGATCGGTCAAAGGCGATTGGAATCCATCGGTCGAAAGGACCGGATCGATCAATACGAGAGTATCTGTTCAGGATGATCCGGATCTGCTTGAGTCGATGCGAAGGCTCGCTACATATCCTGGGCTTTGCCATGTAAGAACTCCTGATGGCAGTAGCTATGCGGCTAATGTAAATGTTAGCGAAGACAGGGAAGAAAAGAAGATCAACATGGTTGCATCATTCTCTCTTGATATTACTAGAGTCGATCCAGTTGGAACAGATGGTGTTACCTATGAAGAATGGATAAAAGGAGATGAATAGGAGGTAGTCTATGGACGTGGATTGGAGTCAGGGATTTAGCTCCCGATACTATATTTCGATCCTCGATCGAGCCACCTGGAGAGATATTCGTAGAATAGAAATCACCGGTGGAACTATAAAAAGAGAAGATAGTGAACTCAGAGAATCCGCGGATATTGACTGTGTAAACTATTCAGAAACAACAGAACAATTGATAAGAGTATGGCTGGACGCAAGACAAGATGGAGCTTCCAGCCATATTCCTTTATTTACAGGAATAGCAACTTCTCCTGGAAAAGACATAGATGGACATCTTGTTACGAATACACTTGAGTGTTATTCAGTATTAAAGATAGCTCAGGATATGCTTCTTCCGAGAGGTTGGTATGCTCCGAAAGGGATTGACGGGGTAACTCTTATAAAAGAATTACTTGGTGTGATCCCAGGAATCAAGATTATAAATGCCGAAAATCCCCGGGGGTTAGATTCGGCAATTATAGCCGAGGAAGGAGAGAACCGCCTGTCCATGACAGATAAGATATTATCGGCAATGCATGGATGGCGGCTCAAACTCGATGGTTATGGAAACATATATTTAGGACCATACAGTTATGAAGCATCTGCGATGTTCGATGCTCTAAACAATGATGTTTTGGAGCCGACATTGACAGTAAATCGTGATTGGTATGATTGTCCTAATGTTTATCGCGCTGTATTAGACGACTCTTATGCTGTAGCTAGAGATGATAATGAAAATAGTCCACTATCTACGATAAGCAGAGGAAGAGAAGTTTGGTATGAAGACTCTTCTGTATATTTGGAGGAGAACCAAACACTAGCTCAGTATGCAAAAGACATGCTCGAAGAAGCACAAAGATTCTCTACTACAGTCTCTTATGATCGCAGATTCGATCCTAACGTTAATGTATCGGATTTTGTGAGACTTAACTACAGCGCGCAGGATTTAAGAGGTTTATATTTAGTAACCTCACAAACTATAACTTTAGGCTACAACGCCAGAACAGCAGAGGAGGTAATTGAGTATGAACACGACTGATAAGCTCGCAAAAGAGATCAAGAAGCAGATTACCTCTTCTGACAATCGTAAACCGAAGCCGTATGACGCACAGGCCGAAGTGCTTAGAGTCGAGGATGGTGTTGCATGGGTCCATATTCCAGGCGGCGTGGAGGAGACTCCGGTAAGATTGACCATAAACGCTAAGAAAGGCGACATGGTCAACATCCATGTTGCTAATGGATCTGCCTGGATCACCGGCAATTCGACGAATCCTCCAACGGATGATACAACGGCTATCCATGCTGATCAAGTTGCTACTATTGCCCATGAAGCAGCTGATCAGGCGTGGGCTTATGCTGATAGTGCTCATGAAGCAGCTGATCAGGCGTGGGCTTATGCTGATAGTGCTCATGATGCGGCTGATGAAGCGAATAGACAGGCAGTTAGAGCTACCAGTTACGCAAACGACTCACTTGCTCAGCTTAGCATCGTCGAAGATGTAGTCGGAACGCTTAACTGGATTACTACGCATGCCACGTATAAGGCTACCGAAGATACCGAAGTTCGTGAGGGCAAATGGTATTTCACAAAATCTGGGAGCACATACAATGTTGTAATCGCTCCAAGCGGAAATCCGTCAGAACAGGGATGGTACGAAGTAGACAGCATTGATGAGGCCGTCAGTAATTATGTAGCATCTCATCTTGCGTTGACGAGTGCGGGACTTTGGGTGACCAAAGACAATCAAGGCTACAAAATACTTCTCGCCAATGATGGTATGAAGGTCTATGACAACGCCGGGCATATCGTGAGCACGTTCGGTGAGTCCATCACATTCGATGCAGAAAGACCTCAGTATATCGGTGGAGAAGACGCATACATCATCTTCCATGATACCGACAACGATAATGTTCCGGATACGATAACGATCGGCGGGAACATCATAATGAGCGGAAGTGACACAACGTTGTCTGACATGCTTGCAAGTCTGCAAGCAACAGCTGAAGGAACGCTTATTTATGACCACGACTATGTTCTTAACAGTGACAAGACGATAGCTACTTTTACTGCTCATGTCTATCGTGGCGGTCAGGATGTGACTTATCTGTTCGATAACAGCCAGTTCACTTGGTATTACAAAACTGAGTCTGATGCTGATCCGCTCCCGCTTAACAACAATACTGGGAATAATCCTCAAAATAGTGGAAAAACGATGACCGTTGAACTGTCTTTAATGAAGTACGGCGGGGAGATAGTGGGCAAGTTTACCACTGGTTCGGGACGTAAACTTTTACGTAGCAATGGCGATGCTCTTACAGATTCGAGCAATCGCAATTTGCTTGCGCAGACAAATGATAGCGGTTATAGCATTCGAGTTCGCGACCTTGCTAAAACAACTACCATCTATCCGACTGACAGTATTCTCGTGGTGCAATCAGAAGCCGAAAAGCTGGCAACGATAGAAACATTAGCTGATACCATATGGAACAAATACGATATCCGTATAGAAGATGAGCCGCTACTTCAAGGCGATAATTATTACGAATACCTAGGACTTGAACGGCTGACAAACAGTGAAATCGAAGAGCTGATAGCAAACTCCGACCTTCCTGTCAGACCATCGTTCTCCAACATACCGAGATATGTTACGGAGGCGGCACGGGAGGTATCTAAGAAGGTTCTTGCTGTTCAGAACGAGAATACTATCACATCGATAATATGGGCAGACGCACACCATACGAAAGACCAAGTCACAAGCTGGCAAACTCAGACAAATGTCTCGACATTACACGCCGCCATGGGTGCTTCACTCATAGCTAAAGCGTGCCAGATAGACTTCGCCGCTTACTGTGGAGACTATACATTCGGCAACGGTCAGACAACGCTTGAATTGTTTGAAGGCCAATGTGAAGAAATGAACAGCTACATGGATATCGCATTCTACGATATTCCTTCACTGTACTGCGTCGGCAATCACGACACAGGTGAATACTATCTTCGAGACAATACGGAGGGTTCTTTATACGGCGCAGAAAATGTGTACAGACTTATCGGCGGTAGGAACGATGACGGCGTAACTGTTATGGGCAGTACGACCTACGGCTACTGTTACAGGGACATACCAGAGAAGAAGGTAAGAGTCATAAACCTCAATACCGTCGAGGGCGAGACGAATGTTGGCTATTCTGGTAATACATTCTCAAACGAGCAATTGCTGTGGTTTGCTCAAACGCTTTATAACGTAGGAGCAAATGCAGACTGGAGCATCATTGTTGTATCACACTATCCTTTGGATTATGGAGATACAAGCAGAGGCGGCAACATCCTATATAAATATGTAACAGGAGGTTATGCCACGGTCGGTGGAACTACGATAGATTACAGCGGACATAATCTCGCCAAGTTCGTTGCGCAGTATCACGGGCATACTCATTGCTTGAAGGTAGACAAACTACATTTCATCAACAACCAGACTGGCACAGAGTTCAATGCGTACAGGCTTGCAACGCCCAGTGGAACATTTTATAGGAATAACGATTATGCTGGGCATCCTGTTTACGGCATCGACTTCGGCGAGGATGTTGCATATACAAAGACCGCCGATACAGCTGAAGACACGGCTTTCGTTGTCAACGTTTATAACCCAAGCACCGAAGTTATACATTCTTTCTGTTATGGAGCTGGGTATGACCGTGTCGTGGGAATTGGAGATACTGTATACAGAAGAGTTCGACTGAATTTGACAAACATCACGTCCAGCAACGCAGATACATACACTATAGACGGAAGTGGATATACCACCATACTTACGCCTACTTCAACTTACTCAATAACTTCCGTTGTAGTCACTATGGAAGGAGTGGATATTACAGCTACGGCATATAATCAGAATACTAGAAAGGTAACTATTGCTTCGGTGAGTGGCGAGATAATCATAACTGCGGTAGCAAGTAAAGCGGTTACTTATACGAACCTCGTACCGACATCCACAGACAGCTCAGGCGCTATATTCAACACGGTAGGCTATAAGGACGGTTCAAGGCTCAACTCATCGGGTGCGGAGACCGATGACGGACGGCATATGTCAGTAACAGGCTTTATTCCGTATACACAGGGGCAGACCATCCGACTCGGCGGCGCGAATATCGCGTTTAATGAATATGGCTGTATGCTGTACTTCTACAAGGCCGACAAGAGTGGAATAGCCGGATTCGATTACAACAAAGTGGGGAACGCGAGCTTTGGAACGTGGGACACCACGGAAGAGGGCTCGATATTCTCGCTCATCCCTAACGCCAGCAAGATACCGAATGTCGCATATTTCAGAATATCTGTATCAGCAAGGAACGCTGGCGATACAGGCGCAGGCATGGTGATAACTCTCGATGAACGCATAGAATAGGAGAAACGCAATGGCAAAGAAATATCTTGATTCGGACGGACTGCTTTACTTCTGGCAGAAAATCAAATCACTTTTTGTGACCGATATCACATACAACACAACGAGCCGAAAAATCCAGAAAACGAAGAACGGCTCTGCTTCTGACGTGGTGACACTCTCATCTGTTGCGACAAGTGGTTCTTATAACGACCTCACGAATACGCCGACCATTCCAGATGGTGTTCAGCCGACTACGACCACACCGAAGATGGACGGCACGGCAGCTGTTGGTAGCGAGACGAAGTATGCGAAGGGTGACCACGTTCATCCGAGCGACACTTCGAGAGTGCCGACAACGAGGAAGATAAACGGACTTGACTTGACCACGAATAGATACATTATCGAGGAAACGGGTACGGTGGCACAGGGCGGTCACTCGCTGTCTGTATACATAGATGGAAATGACAGCGAACATACTCACACGGTATATGACAAAGAAGCCGTGGACGGAATGTTTACTTATGCAAACCAGCAGATTGCAGAGAACTTCGTGCCAAGGACTACAACGGTCAATGGCAACGCTTTGTTGGGTAATATCACGCTCGATGCTGATGATGTGTCGGCTATTCCGACAAGTGCAAAGGGCGCAGCAAGCGGTGTATGCCCACTGAACGCATCAAGCAAAATTGACAGTACATATCTTCCATCATATGTTGATGATGTAATCGAAGCATATCCTGTCAGCGGTGCAACGGCACTCTCCGCAGGATGGCTCTCAGCAACAAGTGGCGGTTCTGCTCTGACTCCTGAAGCTGGGAAGATATATGTCCTTATGGCTGACAGCGGTGACTATTCAGCTAACACACAGTTCCGTTGGGGAGGTACTACTTATGTGAAACTTTCAGACGGTGGCGTATCGAGTATTACTAATTCTGAGATAGATACGATAGTCGCGGCATAAAGGAGGTGCTGGCATGGCACAGCAATATTTAGACAAGACGGGACTATCTTACTTTTGGAACAAGCTAAAAAGCAAATTCTTGAGTGGTAATACGGGCGGTGTCTTCTACGGCACCTGCTCGACAGCCGCAGGAACAGTAGCGAAGGTGGTCGAATGTGCTGACTTCACGGCTGATAACTTGAAGGCAGGCACGATCATAGTCGTCACCTTCACGGCAACGAACAGCGGTGCGGTAGCGAACCTCACGATGAACGTGAACGGCACGGGAGCGAAGCACATCAAGTATATCAACAACGGTACGCTCGGAAACCTTACATCAGCGGCATATCTCAAGGCAAATACGGAATATCCGTTCTACTACGATGGTGCGAATTGGGTCGTGTGGTTCAACTACAACACGACTTATTCGGCTTTGTCTGAAGTAGATATGAAAGCAGGCACGGCAACGGCAAGCAGACTCATTACGGCGGCAAGGCTGAAAGAGGCTGTCGAGTACCACGCTCCTGTGACATCGGTGAATGGTAGCACGGGAGATGTAACGGTAACCGTTCCGACCAAGACAAGCGACCTGACCAATGATAGCGGATTCATAACGAGTGCGCCAGTAACAAGTGTGAATGGTTCGACTGGTGCGGTGACCATCAATGTGCCGACAGCAACGAGTGAACTGACGAACGATAGCGGATTTATTACCGATGTTGGAGATAGTGGAACCGCGAGAACACTTTATTTTATTGGCTCTAGCGAAGGCTCATCTGCGGATGATGAGGTATCTAAACATTCCGCAATTAGTGGTTATGTTACTGCAAATGATGCTATTGGTGGAGAAGCGAAGCTTGTATTAGGTAATTCGACTTTATATCATACTGCAGGGTCGAAGCGAGGAATTATAAGACTGTATGGGCAAGATGATTTATATACAGATATACAAGCACATCCCGCTGGCAGTTCTTCTAATATAATTACTCTCCCAAATGCGACCGGAACTTTGGCATTGAGTTCAAGTATTCCTAGCAGTACGAGTCAATTAGATAATGATAGCAACTTTGTGACTGAAAGTGCTGTCACAACCGCAATCACAACACCAATATTCTATGCCTCTGATGCAACCGTTCAATATATATTAAGTGAGGGATTTTTCATAAGCTCTACAGTAGTTGTTCCGTCAGATATTACTACATTACCTTTATTTTTAAGTTATGTAGATCCAAGAGCATGGTTCTGTTGGATGAATGGAACAGAAATAGAATTTGCAAGGTTAAGTATAAGCGTTAATACAAGCAACACGCAAGGTACATTATATCTTCGAGGAAGAACTTCTATAGCTACAGGTATAATGGGCGTTGACTCATCGTGGACAGTAACTCCGCTCGCAAGTGACGCAGAGGGGGTGGCTTACTGATGGCAAAGGTACTTATAAACGAGAGCAATCTTGAGAACATAGCAGACGCTATCAGAGCAAAGAACGGAACACAGAACACATACACTCCATCGCAGATGGCGGGAGCGATATCGGCAATCAGCACGGGTCTCGATATAAAGAAACTGACGGCAACTGTGAGCGCAGACACCACGGGAACGATTACGCTTCTGACTGACCCACAGTTGAAGAAGGCGAGGAACGCATCCAACGGTTTCGTGATGATGCGGTATCTCGGTGTAGGAGCGTCAACGGCAGAGTTGATGTTTTGGTTCACAGCCAACTTCACGATAGGCTACAGCGGTGCGACAGCATATAACAGTTTGGTCATCAGAGCGACAGCGAGTGCTATCAATGCAAACTACAACACACATGGTCTGCCCGGAGACAACTACAACGGACATATAAACATCAATGCGAACGGTGCGCTGATTCTGATGAATAACGCCACTTATCCGTTGAAGGCGGGCCATTATGAGATACTTGCCGGACTTTGGGAATAGGGGGTGCAAATGGTATTAACAAAAGAAACTTCTTTATTCAAAAAGGATGCGATAGCCGACGATATTGGCGAAGCTGTAGTTGCGACAGTCTCTGTCTATATGAGAAAAAATGCATCACAGACCGCACCGAGCAAGCCGACGGCATCGACTTACATAGGAACAAGCCCTACGACAGACGGAGCGTGGGAATATGTGATGCCGTATCCGAAAAAGAACTTCAAGTTCTACACTTGTGAGCAGTATACGAAGGTAGACGGAACAAAGGAATATTCCGATGTGCGTGAGCTGAGCAGCGAGACTTATATATCCAAATGGGTGCATGATGCGGATGCGACATACATAGACGGTGGAAGTCTTTACACTAATTCTGTTACCGCAGACAAGATACAGGCTGGTGCTATCACTATAGGGAAGTTGAGTAACGACGCTCTGTACAACGTGATTTACACTGTATCAACAGAGCATGCCGTGTCTGAATATCCGTATATAAAGCTGTGCACCATTCAGACAGTAAGGGCTTATCAGAACAAGGATGTAGTATTCAGCATCTCCAGCAGACTGAGCAGAATGGATACCGAAATCAACTGGGCTTTCAACAACAGCTCTTCGGCAACTGCGAGCGTAGTGTCGCATGCGTATAAGACAGGGGCTACTCCAGTATTCTACGCATCTGAGGGAAATGGTAAATACGGCATATATGTCTCGAAGGCTGATAAATACGAGAACCTACAGGTGCACGACTTGTACAACCCATTTCCTAACGGAATCACAATCGAGTGGCTTGGCACGGAGGTTACAAGCCTTCCATCTGGATATGTAGCATTTACTGAACTTGCTGGAAGTAGACCAGCATCAGATATAGATGATGCGGCAGAAACCGCCACAACGTACATAACTCATATAGACGACAACGGCATCCGTATTCACCCGTCATCTACAGAAAACAATTCCGTAGTCATCAACTCTGACGGTATGGAAGTATTCAAGGGAGGCACTACCGCCGCATATTCTGTAGCTAAGTATGGTGATACAGCAAGAATCGGTAAAAGCGATTCATCTCGCTTCTTAATGAACGCCGATTCTTTAGAAGGATACAACAGTTCCAATAAAAGATATTTCCAAGTAAGTGCTTCTGGGCTAAAGTATGGAACAGACCTTGCAAATACTGTTGAAACAACAACTGGAGCGCAGGACAAAGCAGATGCCGCTAAAAGTTCTGCTGAAAAAACCGCAACAACTTATATATCGGTAATTGATGAGACTGGAATAACCGTCCATCCGTCTGGAACAACAGACGACAGAATACAAATCAGCGATGGCGTAAATGTATATAAAGACGGAAAGCTGAAAGGCGAGTATGCGGATACTGTCAAGCTGTACGGAGGAAATGGGACATACCCATTAACAGAGATAAATGCTTCAGCAGTTAAGATTGCTCAAAGTGGTGACAACTATGCGAACGTAGACTCTGATGGACTGCAAGTCTATCAAGGAGGAAGTGAGGTTGCGTCATTTGGTAGCGAGATTGTATTAGGCTCACAATCCGAATATCAAACTAGAGTTTCTCCAGATTCCTTCACTATGTCCCATGCTCAGCTAGGAGACCTATACAGCGTTGAATTAGGAGAAGATGAAACAAGAAACATTGATGTTAGCTTTACGGTCGGAAAGGGCAAAACCAAGAACAACTTAAAAGTAGCTTTCACTTCGTCTGTTACGGTTTTTTATAACTGGAAAAGTTCTGGAGAACGTATAACGCTTGGGACGTATACTGTATCTGAATGGGCTGTTGGCTCTAGCAAAACGGCAACTGGGCTTACCATTACTCGAAAGAACAGTCAAACATTTTCCATTAAAAACAGCGGCTCGACAACAGTTTATGTGACCTTCAGAATCACCGCCACAGCCCCAGGTTTGCACATGCATTGGAACGGAAGTAACAATTTGCTATGGAGCGGTGGTGGATGGTATATGAGAACAAGCCAGACCGTTTATTTGGACGAGCCTGTAAGTTCACAGCTTAATGGACTCGTATTAGTATGGGGGCGCTTTTCCAGCGGCAGTGCAATAAACGCTGGTTGGAACTGTCAATATATACCGAAAGGCTTGATAACGGCTATGGAAGGAAACGACTTCGATACTTTGTTGGTAGATGGTACTACAATAGGCAGAAAGATAGTTAAGGTTTATGACGACCACATAACTGGTGGGAGTGACGACAATGGAGATTCCAGTATAAGCGGTAGTGGAATGACTCTTCACCCAGCGTCATTCGTACTACGTTTTGTGTATGGAGTTTAGGAGGTGTCAAACTAATGAATTATATTTTCTTAATCTCAGTAGTAATAGTAGTTCTTGCGGTACTTGTTATCGCAACATTCACAAACTTCAAGCTCGATAATGAGCACTACGATAGACTGAAGTGGATCGTAATTCGCTGGTCATATCTTGTGACTTTCATCGGTCTTGTTGCCAAGACATTCTCTATGCCTTACGGTATGGAGACAGTGACACTGGTTGCGGGTGTTGGTGCTATGCTTGCCGGACTTCTCGGTGTTGCTAATACTAACTACAACGGTGAAAAGATCACAAAGATGTTCAATGACGATCTGCTGAAAGATATGCTCGGATTTAATGACGAAGAAGAAAGCGAGGAATAATATGGCTCTCCTTACAGTAAATGAAAGGAAAGCTATATTTAAACAGCTCGGTTTCGGAGAATACAACGAGAAGAACATCAAAGCTTTCCAGAAAAAGTACATGCTTAGGAAAAGCGATCACGACGGAGTGTATGGTCCAAATACGGATAATACACTCCGTACTGTTTTCTATACGCTTAAATACACAAAGAACTTCAAGCCGGAAGAATTCAGATGTGAATGTCATGGTAAATACTGCTGCGGCTATCCAAGTTATATGAAGCCTGCAGAACTCATTCATATTCAGGCTATCCGCGATCACTACAAGAAACCTATAATCATCACTTGCGGTCTTCGCTGCAAGACATGGAACAGTAAACTTGGTGGGTCTATACAGAACAGTCTGCATATGAAGGGCCTGGCAATCGATTTCTATCAGCTTGGGGTGACAGACACGCTTGCCCATAGAAAAGCTTCGATCAAATGGATCAAGAAGCAGCCGAACCATCACTACACTTATGGCAATGGTATCAACTCATATGGAAGCCATATTTCTGCTCCATATATGGGTAATGCTCTGCACACCGATACAAACGATAATGTCAAGCCGATTCACCCTGAATGGAAAGAGCCAGAGAAACCTGTAGAACCACCAAAGCCTGAACCAGCACCGGTTGTTCCAAAGAAGACCATTGATGAGATCGCTAAGGAAATTGTTGACGGAAAAGGCGACTGGGGCAATGGTGATGAGCGTAAAAAGAAGCTTACAGAAGCTGGTTATGACTATGATGCCGTTCAGAAGAAGATCAATGATATTCTGGACGCTAAGGTTTCCTGGCTTGATAAGGCTAATGCATGGGCTAAAAAGATCGCAGCTGATAACAGCTACCACTATGTTAAACGGACTAGCAAGGATGCAAAAACTCACGAATGCCCGATTTGTCATAAGCATGCGAAGGGTAAATACCATGGTTGGAACTGCATAGGATTTGCATTTGCAGTCTGGCATCATGGTGCCGGCTTCCCCAACAAATGCTCAAACGGGGTCGTTTTGAGCAAAGTTTGGGAGAGAATACTCACGGCAAAGACTGATGCAGATGCTCTCGAAATCGCTCGTGAGTATGTTGGCCTAAAGGATATGGAAGTTATCCGTAATAAAAACGGTATTCCAAAGAAAGAATGGAAAGCCGGCGATATTATGGGTCAATTCAAAGGTGACAATTATTTCCATACATTCTACTTCATGGGCGATGGCAAGATAGCCGAGTCGGTTGGATTATCCGGGAAAGTTCCTAATGATAATCAAATCAGAATCAAAGATTATAAGAATAAATCTGCCAAGGTAATTATCAGGTACATCGGGAAGTGAGGTGCACCATGATAGCAGAAGCCGTAAAGAACGTAACGCTACTTGATATTTCAGTTATTGTATTATTCGTTGTTGGATTGATCAGGGGAGTACAGGAGTTGAAAAAATCGATTAAAGAGTTTCTTGAGAAGCTTCTCGCCGATCAGTTCAAAGAGGTGAATGATAAACTGACCGATATGCAGTCTTCCATAAACGTCTTAGATAAGCAGGCATGTAAGAATTTCCTCGTTCGATATCTCGCTGATATTGAGCGAGGAAACATTATTTATGACTCAGAAAGACAGCGGTTCTGGGAGGAATATGATCATTATATCAAGGATCTTGGAGAAAACTCTTTCATAAAGGAATGGGTCGCGAGATTAAAAGAAGAGGAGAAGCTTTCAAGATAAGATGTTTTACAAAAAGAAAGAAGAATACAAATTTGCAATGCCTATGGAGTACTATGCATATTTAGCATTTAAGGACAGACTCAAAAACATGGGCATTAAGTACGTCGAAGAAGGCGGGCATACAGAAGGTATTATCTCGATCACAACCCGCGGCTCATTCGACGTAGACGATAAGTGCGATATTCTTGCGCTTACTAAAGAATAGATAACCCACCCACGCGCCGGGGTTATATTATACGTATTACTCAAGATATTTTTCTAAGTATTTAGTCCTTTTTCAAACCAAAAATAATGGCGCGTAAAGGCCCTAATAAAGCTTACAATTTAATAACGTGTCTATAAATAAATCCCTTATCCGAACAATATTAGGGCCTTTATCTTTGGGTGCATTTTGGGTGCAGATAAGTGAAAAAAGTAGTCAAAATGTAGCCAAGGATGGTCAAAGATGACCTCCACACATCATCCCTTATACATGTTGGAATCTCAGCGATTCTGGTGTTTCCAATCACTCTCGTTGGCACTCTGTTCTCCTTTCACTATATAGAAGTCATTTTTTGTTTGAAAACCTGAACGCTGAGATTCCAATGGGTGATAAGGGCTATGGTGCAGATAAGGTGCAGTTATACGAATTGGTTCATCGTTTTAGCTGCTTCGATCTTCCTTTCAGAGAAGACACTCTGATAGGTGTCCATAGTAGTTGCTACGCTTTTATGACCTAGCATTTTTGAAACAGTCTGGACGTCGATACCTCCTTCTAAGGCTCTCGTCGCCCAGCTATGACGAAGCGCGTGCATACTCTTATAGGGTATTTTTAATTTTTCGCACGTCCTTATCCAATGCTGACGCAGGGTGGAGACATTGTAGATATTTCCATTACGGTTCGGAAGAACCAGGCTTTCCTTCGTAATTTCATTTATACCCTCCAATCTTTGTAAATAGCACTTCGTATTATCAGATAGGTATATTCTACGATTACTCTGCCCTGTTTTTGGATGAGGCTGAACGATTATTCCGCCTTTAGTCTTTACCGCGGTTTTGTTGATGTCGATGTATCCTTCTTCGAGATTCACATCATCCCACGTAAGACATATTGCTTCGCCAACTCTTACTCCGGTAGCTACGAGAAAGTAGTAGACTCGGTCGATCTCATTGCTGCCTCTGCAGTACTCGACTATTTTCTTCTGCTCTTCTCTTGTGAATGCCTCAACCTTTTTATGCTTATCGTTCTTAGGCATAACGATGTCGGTAGCCGGATTCTTACGGATTATATTTTCCTTTACAGCATACTCTAGACATTCTTTAAGTCTTACACTAAACATTCGATACGTCCCGTTGCTATATTCTTTCGGGAACATCTTAGGAATAGCAGACTGGATCTTGTCGGTTGTCAGATCTTGAAGCTTTATATTTCCCAGAACCGGATACAGATGGTAGCTGATCAAGGACGTTACACCGTTATAAGAGTTGTCTCTGACTTTTGGCCGATAATACTTCTCAAAGTATATTTCAAACCAGTCCTCAACTGTGTAGTCCTGCGCCTTGATGATTGGTTCATTTCTTACATGAGCAAACCAATCAAGCACATCTTTCTTTTTGTCTGCTGTGAATGACAATCTTTCACCATCAACTATAATTTGACCTCTCCACTTATTACCTCTTTTGTAGACGGATCCTGCACCAGATCCTTTAGTTCTACCCACTGAATCACCTCCTTATTCGCGAAAATTACATATTACGTTATGAAAGAAAGGTTATTGAGATATGCGACACTGAGGGGTCGGTGAACAGTCGATGTATGTAAAACCGCACGGTGGAACCCCGTGGGCAACCTGGTATGGGTCAATAGTTAAAATGATCAGCCCATATTGTTTTTCCTCACATACACTCTATCCCAACAGGTCCTATCTTTTTTCGCCCATGTCTATATTTTTCCAAAGGTTAACATCCTTTAACATTTATACTCATCCTGTGCTTTTGACATTAGTCTACACCAAGATTATATTTCACACCAAGGAGGAGACTATGTATACAGACATCGTGATCATAGGGATAGGGGATGTAATGAGATTATATGGCTTCAGCAGGAAAGAAGCAACCAGACTATTAAATACTAAGGGGTGTCCTGTGTTACCAAGGGAGTCTGGGCAACCATATAGAATCGTGAAGGAGGAATTTGAGATATGGCTCCGGACGAGAAGATGTTAGAGGAATTGTATGAGCTCTTAACTCTATATTTCGAATTTTCCCCGGGCGGAAATTTCGTAAAAACATTCGATAAGCATTGTCATAGTGATCCGACAGCAGACATGGTCATATTTCGTGAAACGATTCTCGCGAGAATAACAGACTGTCTAATGAAAGGAGGAATAAAACTATGGCAGAAAAAAGAGTAACACTTACAGAGAACGCAAGAGGCATGAGGCTGGTTGCAGAAACCTATTTAGAATTTAAGAAACTTGCCGAGGAACAGATCAGAAAGGAAGATGATATAACCGAGGAAGATCTTGATGATGTAATAATAGGTTTGGTGATAACCAAGCTCTTAGTAGCAGAGGGCAAACTCGAAGAGAAATTCTTTGAAAGCGCGATTAGTTAGAACTCAGAACGAGGCCCCTATTACGGGGGCTTTTATTTTTCGCGAAATTTACATAGAGCTTTATGAAAGAAAAACACTCATTGATAATATTTATAGGAGGTATAGTCATGAGTATTAGTAAAGCAATGAAATGGGCAGTTAAGTCTGATGAAGAAAAAACAAAGATTATGATGCAGATGAGAATCAAAGAAGCATTGAGAAATCATACAGGATTAACATTATCCAGAATTGATGAGATAGCTGAAACAAACATTGAATCTATCGATTTCGATGAATTCGCAAAGAGAGAGATGATTGTTATGACAGCACTTAGAAACGAAGGACACGATGTTACTACTTGTATGAATATCGTTGAAAAAGCATTCTCACTGTAGAAGTAAGTATTTGATATTTCAAGATCAGGGCTAACAAGCCCTTTTCTTTTTCGCGTATTTTTCACCTTCTATTATGCAAGAACAACTGTTCAGATAATGCACATATATTATAGGAGGTATAATTATGAAAAGCGAAATGAACTGGGATAAGAATAGAGAATACAGAGCAGATAGAAAGAAAAGAGCTATCAGAGTATTCAGGAACGTTGAAGTATTACGTGAAAAGGCAAACATCACAAAACAGGACTTATCCGAATTACTTGATTGTCCGGCATCGGTATATAGTAATTGGTCCGTTGGAAGATTTGTACCACAAGATTACGAAGCGGTTTTGAATAAACTGAGTGATATTTTCGGAATACCTGTTGATGATCTCGAAAATCCAGATTTTAAAGCAGATGAGGTTAATACAATACAGATAATAGAAACAAAGCATAAAGACGAAGAAGTTGTTAACGCAACAGTAGAGGATGATGAGAATGTTATATTCCAGTCAGCCATCGAAAGGAAGAAACTTGAGATACAGGACAGGATCAAGGAACTTCAGCTCGAGCAGCATGAGTTGCTGGAGAAGCTGAAGAAGCTTGAGGAGTTTGAAGGTCTTATGTTCTAACAAACGATAGCTAACTGAGATAGAGGTTTTCACAGCCTCTATTTTTTTCGCGATATTTTCCAGGCCTCTAATGAAAGGAGGTAAACAACATGGAAGAATTAAAAGGATATCCAGTACCAGCAGGGTACATGGGAATACTTAAAGATGGAACAAAAATGTTGTTCGAAACTGAAGAAGCTTACAAAGAATACATGGCCGAACACTAAACTCGGCCTTTTCTTTTCGTTCGCGAAATTAACATACACCTTAATGAAGAGGAAGGTCTGGTTCGAGTCCGGAGCTGAGAAATCAGCGCTTGGGGTAAGCAGCCTCTTGTATTTTTTGACTCGTAAGTGAAAGGAGAAATTATGAGAGAGTCGGCAAGATATTTAAGAAAAGGAAGCTGGGTGACGATCAGCTTAACACCAGGAGATATTCGTGTGACACCTGGCATGTGGATCTATGACGGAGAGAGGGCCGTTATATCCAGAGTTTGCAAATCCAAGAAACTGAAAGTTTCAGAAAGTAACGCTTATGGCTTTGAGCTGGAGGGCGTTGTATCCAAGTACGGAATACCATACACATTCACAAGAGAGATGATTTATTAAGGAGGACAGATATGCATCTTATGATTTTTTCGCCTGGTAAGGTTGAGAGTGGTTTTATTGGAGACGACGCAACAATGGACGCAATTTACGACATGATGTACACATCGGCAACAACGGAGCAGGGAAATGGAATCGGAAAGGTTAAGACAAGAGAACGACAGAATCTGGATACAGGCAATGGCAAGAAAGTACGGAATAGATGATGAGACTGTAGAAGGAATCTATACATCACTTACAGGTAAAAGAAGCCATCGGAGAACCGTAGAGTTCTTCGATTTATATTTTGAAGGGAGAAATAATCATGCCAACTAATACAGGAAAATTCTATAGAGAAATTGAAGACTATGTAAACAACACGGTTGCAGCATACGCACAGCCGATCAGCAACATCGAGAGCATAAAATGCGTACGCCAGAATGATGAGATATTTATGGAGCTGGTCCACGAGGATAGCTGCGCGAGATATTTCAGATTGACAGGTCTGGATATTTCAGGAATCGGAATACTCGTCGGACGCATCATCGCAAATCGCTCGGTTGATCGTGAATTCCGTAATAGAGAGGAAAAGAAACTGGTAAGGAGGTTGTTCAGATAATGGATCTTGGAGCGTATGCACAGATAGAAGATCTCGGGCAGATCATGAAAGATAATGGAATCGAGGTTCCAAGACTTAGAGGTCTGCGTCTGATGAAAGATGAGAAGCCAGTCTCGAAAGAAGAGCTACTTGATATGGCAAAGAATGCTGGACTATATAGATGTGCATGCCTTTGCCAGTCAATTCCGCCATTTAACTGGAACTCCAATTGGTCAGAGATGAGCGACCGCACAGACGCAATTTGTGAGTATTATCTTGAACTTCCGAGATATGAAAACGGCGATTTTAACCATTTAAATCCTATTGGTGTACGCTGGGATAGAGTTCACGGTAAGAAGCGTAAAGCATTCAAATACGTTCTCAAGCAGGCCAAGAAGGAAGTATTCAGACAGTTCGATCTTTGGAATAAGTACGCAGGTAAAGACGACGTGCTTTATATTCACGCACGACTTGGCTCTGGAAACTGGGGAGGTTACGACTGTGACAAAATCGTAAAAGGACAGCCATGGTATCTGGATCATTGCGAAGATCACTCCGATTGTACGTACGTTGATATTTACGCGAAGATTAAGACGCCGGAAAGGAGTGGACAATGAGGTACATAATAGAGATTGATTTGCCAGATAACGAAACTATTAAAAGGGTAATCGATAAGTGTCCTGTGTATTGGCAGATATGGGGATATTACGGAGATACTATAGCTACCCCGATTCCAGAAGCTTGTAAATCCTGCAGCAATCATCCGTCTAATGGCGGATCTGGTATATGCCACTGCTTCCGCGAGGCTATTAAGGTTGCAGTAATGCATGAGTCGAAAAAGGAGGATAAATGATGAAACTACGTGTAGCACGGAAATTCGATAAGGTAATGCTTGATCGTGAGAACCCTTCGGATTTTATAAAATTTATTTATGAAGACTTAGAAAGGCGGTTGTATGAAGGTCTTATGAATGAGCTCAAAGACCACAAACCGCACGCTGTTCGACTATCTGAGCCAAAAATTACTGAGGATGTTCCTGAGTCATGGTGGCCGGAGTGTGAAGCTAAACAGGATCTATGCATACTAGATCTGGTTCAATGTAAAAACTGTAGAATGAATTTTCCTTGGTGCCAAAAATTTCGAGATGAACTTGGCGGTAATGGGTTTTGTCCATATGGAAAGGAGATAGAAAATGAACAGTAAAAATACAGTAAAACCTTGTCCTTTTTGTGGTGGAAACGCGACCGTTGTTTCTAAATTAATGAAAGGACAAGTATATATGTGGGTTAGCTGCACAAATTGTGGTGCTGGTAGTGCAATGGTATCATATCCGGAAATGGCTGTGCCAAAGAGACTAACTGATTCACAAAAAGAAATGTTCGAGAAGCCATTGCTCGATATGTGGAATAGGAGGATAGTAGAATGAACAGTAACGACGTAAACAGCGTAATAAACAACCTATGCGACAAGCTAGGTACTACAGCAAGTAAACTTATTCCAGAGATGGCCGGTTATCAGATCGCTAAGCATTCGATCTGGCTGGTCGTCTCTCTTATATTTATCGGGGTGGCGATAGGGTTGACCATCAGACTTCTCTGGATGAGGAAAAGAGATGGAAAGATTCTCGTGTTGTATCCAGATAAAGTTAATGAGCTAGATGAGAAGCTCAAAAATTCAGGAATGATGGATGAGCTTCATCAGTGGACTAGACTAGAATGGGCGAATACATTAGAAGATCTTCGTCGAGTAAAAGGCACGATGCAATGGGACGAATCTACATGGCTCGCAATGGTCATGTCAGCAGTGTGGTCGGGTCTTATAGGCATAGTTATATTTGGAATCGCTTTATACCACATTATAGGATGGTGTATCGCACCTAACGCAAGCGCATTCATGTGGATCGTTGGTCAGCTAGGAGGTGGACAATGAAAACCGTATATCTATTAATGTATTGCTGGGTAGATTTTGAAACACATAACGACGTTCTCGGCGTTTATGAAACTAAGGAATTAGCTGAAAAAGCGGCAGAAGAATATCGCAATTCACATTCACTATACATGGATCCAGATGGCGAATTATGTGTTGAGAAAGCGCTATTGAATCATTTCATTTATTTTAGCGATGACACTCTTGTGTGGATTGCAGATAATGAATAGGGGTGATTATGTATGATTAAGTATTTCTGCGACAAGTGCGGAAAAGAATTACCGCATGATGAATTCACAGCAGACATATTCAAAGTTGAAGTTGAACCTCCTGAAATTAGACGTTGGACCGATGAAGCGGAAACAGGAACTTATATTTTGTGCTACAACTGCGTGAGGAAGTTTAACAAATGGCTTTACGAATCTGATAGTAAGTACATTTCCATGAAACAGGAACAGGGGACGAAGAAATTATGATCGATATAAATAGGAAAACTCCTCAAATAGATGACCCAGTAATAGTAATAAAAAGTAAAGACTCAAAAAGTGTCTTTGAATCAATTACTGTGCATCAAACTATTCCGGATGCATGCAGATCCTGCAGCAATCATCCGTCTAATGGCGGATCTGGTATATGCCACTGCACGCTTGGAACGCCACAGGTGAAATGTTAGGAGGTGATATTTATGGATAAACAAATTATTTATCATTCCGATGGAACGAAGGAGGAAACAGATTACCATGCCAAGCAAGACTACGGAAAAGCCAAGCTGTCTCTCGTACCTAGACGAATCATCTGGGATGTGGCAGCCATTAGGGAATATGGAAACAATAAGTATCCTGACGGAGGACCTGACAACTGGAGAGGAGTCGAGCCAGAACGATATCGCGATGCGGCTTACAGACACTTTCTCAGGTACCTTGACGATCCAAGAGGAGTGGACTCTGAGTCAGGTTTACCACATCTTTGGCATCTGGCCTGCAATATCGCTTTTCTTTGTGAGATGGAAGACGTATATCTCCTCCATTCTGAACAGTAAAATAGGAAAGTGGAGCAGATGATGAGTAGCCGAAGTGATCTAAAGCGGTTAACTGAGGAAGATCGCTTTTCGAGGTGGTTTGCAACATGGGCAAGTAACCACGGAGGATGGAGCAAGGCGAAAAAGATGAATCGTAGACTCGCAAAAAAGAGATTGAAAAGGAGAATAGACAATGACCAGACACATGATAGTTGAGATCATCCTGCTTATATTTTGCACGATAACTGTCGTAGCGGCTTATGCATGCTGTGTAGTCGCCGGTAAATGCAGCAGGATGGAAGAAAGGAGAGAAAAATGCCAAGAGAATACAAACCAAAAGTAAAATTCTTAATATCGAATAAAGCAGACCTTGCAACTGAAAAGGTAAACAAATGGCTTGAGGAAAACTACGATCATATCGACGTTGTGTCCATCAAGCCATTTATGTCTTATACCTCCGATGGTGCTTCTGGCGGCCGTCTTGTATATATGGTCGGTTGTATGGTAGAGTACTTAGATTCTTCGCGAAACGAACAGGCTTCCTTATAGAGGAGAATAGGCTCCTCGAATGTGATTTATATTTACAGGAGGAAACCGAAATGATAGGTACGAAAGAAATTAAGATGATTACAGATGGAAAGAAGCTCGTTGAAAGGTATAAACAGAATTTCAGTGAATTTACGAGTCATGAATTCATCGTGCGCGTCACATTAGTAGATTTTGAAACTGATGACAGCAAAACCGAAGAATTCATCGTCAAAGGTAAAGACTGGATGAATGATATGCTTTTCAAAGTAGATTTCGGAAATTACAAGATCATAAGAATGGAGGCATTCATACCAAGTCAGAAGGAACTTTCAGAGATGAAGTATAATCCGAAACACTAAACCTAAAAAGGGGTTCGTGAGATTCACGGCCCCTTATATTTTTCGAAAGGGGAACCATGGCTTTATTTAAAAAAGAAAAACTTGAGAAGGTTGCGCTGGATCTTGAAAACAATGCAAACCAGCGAATAGCCATAAAGGCAGCATTAGAGTATAAGATCCCAATGATCTCTATAGGCAGCGGAGTATATTTACTCGATTTAGGACGTACTAAAGACGATCAAACCCGTAAATTCTTAAAGCAAATAATTACCCAGTCAGAAACTCGCATTAAAGGGGCTATATTTCGTGAGGACCCTAGATGCGATTATCTAATTATCTATGATTAAAGGAGGATCAAATTATGTCAATGGAAATTCAGATTGCTAAGATCGCATGCGCAGGAATTGTAGGATTCGCCGGAGTGTACTACGGAAAAGATGTAGCAGACAAATATCTTGAGATCAAGGCTCTGTCTGCAATGCCGGAATCGTACTGGGTCACAGAGCAGAAGAAGGCTGAAACAGAACTCAGGATCGCTGAGGCTCATGAGGCTGCTGAAACTAAGAGAAAGCAGGACGAACTCAAATACAAGAAAGAGAAAGATGAAAAAGATCGTGCTCATCAGCTTGAGGTCATGGAGAAGGAAAAAGCATATCCTGATTCATATTGGCTTTATAAGACTGAGAAAGTAAAAGCCGAGACTCAGACCAAAGCTGTTGTCAAGAAGGAAGAGGCAAGCCTCGAGAAGCAGAAGAACATCGCCAACGCTCTGAGCACAGGACTTGATATCGTGACAAGGAGGTATCTGAAATGAGTGATACTACATTAGGCTGGATATTCGGCGTAGACGCACTTGAGGGCATTCCATATTTCGAGTGCCCTCATTGCAAAAGAAAAGTCGGAGGAAAGAAAGTCCTTTTCGCATACGAGGCATATGAGACATGCCCAAGCTGCGGAAAGGAGCTCCATTTCGATAATGTAAGTGATGATGACTGGAACTATCTCGATTCATTTTATGGGGAAACGGAATGACCAAATATGTATTAGTTATATTAGCAGCTGTTATTTGTGGGATAGTCATTGGTGTGTTTCTTGCTGCCGCTAAAATTAGTGACAGGGCATCCGACGGGGTGTGCATAAGAGCCAATGATGGAGAAGTATATTTGAGGATCAGCGAGGCGGGTCAAGAAAAACTTGCTGATCCGACAACAAAACTTCTACTTCTCAAAGTTACGGATATCTCTACGCGAAATAATCAGCTACTCTAATGAGAAACTATCACTTATCAACAGAAAGGAGACGATTATATGGGTGTAGTAATTGAAGCCAGAGACGAAATGATAGAGAAATTACTCAATCTGGCACCTGGAAGCGATGAGCAACTCAAACAGGCACAAGCGATTAAGATCTTATCTGAAGTGGATCTGAACGATCGAAAGCTTGAGTTCGAAATCGATAAGGAGGAAACGAGAAAATTAGAGAGATCTTATGAGTATCAGCACTCTGAACTCGATAGACAACTTATGTGGATCGATCGCGGACTCAGATTACTTGAGATATGGGCTAATCCTTTGGCATCTTTGAGGAAAACAGCTATGAACAACAAGGTGCGAATCCAGAGAGATGTAATGGGATATCAGTACGAAGAAACTGGCGTAATTGGAAGTCATACATTCAATAATGCTCAGAAAGATAAGTACGATTAGTACTTCTCAAAGGGCTTGGCAGAAATGTCAGGCCCTTTTCTTTTTCGCGATATTTCCCAGCTCTTTAATGGAAAGGAGGAATAAAACGATGCATAGAAAAACATTTATAATCATAATTTCTATAATGTTCGGACTTGCAGGAGGATTCTTCTGCCTTTCAGCAAGAGAAGATATTAAAGGGTATCTCTACAGAAAGGAGAAGGAAGCTCGTGCAAAGAAGAGACAGGCAGATTTTGACAAAATGATGAAGCTCGTTAATTCACAGCACTAAGATTTTAGGGCCTGTGATATTAGCAGGTCCTTTAATTTTTCGCGATATTTTCAAGCTCTTTAATGAAGGAGCGACTAGAAAGGAGACTAGTATGGAAACTTATGATAAGGAAAAATTCGAAATGGCAATGGGAAAGATGAGAGTGGTTATAGCAGAAATGCTCAAGAATAGAATTGACAAAGCTCGTAAAAACGAAGAGGAAACGATAAAAATCGGAGTTCACGATGCAGCATTTCTCTTGACAGCATTGAGATACCACTGGAATGACGAAAGCAGTAAGAAGAAATCTGAAGATAAGTAACTGAGCGATTTTAACAGTCGCTCCTCTTTTTCGCGATATTTTCAGCTTCCTTTATGACAGAAATAATGTGGTTTTTGTCTGCTTATTAAGAAAGGAAGGCACATCATGAATAAGAAGATCAGATTTGTAGGAAAGGGATTTATTTATGGAGTAAAACATCCATTCACGGATAAGGGAGTAGAGAGAACAAACGATATGACATTTGTCGATGGACTGTTCGGAGATATCGGAATGAGCGTATCTCAGGCAGTGATCCAGAACGCAATTGCATTCGGAGAACTCTTTGCGATCATGTTTGTGATCGGATATATTAACTCTAAAATAGAGAAAACTAACCTCAACGTTAAAATGACAGTTGATGAGAAGAAGTAAGCAGTAGACACATATTTGGAGAGTTCCAACAGGGACTTTCCTTTTTCATTTTGAACATAGTGAGAAATGGCGGTAGCGATTCGCGAAATTTACATATTGCTTTATGAAACCAATAACACTGTTTTATTCAGAAAGGGAACGGTATAAAACTATGAAGACTAACATTAAGAAAGTTGCAGTCGTAATGGACAACGCAATCGAAGATGTAACTATGGAGTATGTAAAAGATGCAGGAACCAAAATCATAGATGACCTTGCCACAGCAGGTATGGGCATAGGAATATATTATGTAAATATTGGATTTGCAATTTGGCATGCAGCAGAACTTACAACTAGAACAGCGAAGACCGGAGCGAAGAAGGCAATACTTAAAGGTATGGAAGTTTATAACGCAACACCAGCAATGGCAGTTAGAAGGTAATTTCAAAGAGGGGTTTGCATTACGCAGACCCTTATCTTTTTCGCGATATTTTCAGGCTCCTTAATGAAAGGAAAGGAGGCCTATTATGATAGATTTAATTTGGACACTTTGTACATTTATTGTATACGGATTTGAATTCGGAGTAGTAGCTCTGATATTTGCAGGCGTAACGACATATGTAGGAAGGAGAATATTAAGACAGATCATAGGACTATAAAAAGATGACTCCATCGCGGAGTCTTTCTTTTTCGCGAAATAAACATGGCCTTTAATGAAAGGTATATCCAATGTCAGTAGAAAGGAGAACAGAGATGGCATTTAATTTATCTTTTTGTATCAGTAGAACAGCAGTAGAAATATTTGCAGTAGCAGTAGTTGCTGCAGGAACAATCTACATAATGAATGATCTGATGGATAAAGAAGAAGCAGCTCCGGTGATCAACCCTATTGAAGGATAGAAAGAAGGAAGAAGGCTCGTGAGATTCACGGGCTTTTCTTTTCGTCATATTCGCGAAATGAACAGCTACTTTAATGGAAGTAATACAACTTCGCTAACTAAAAACTTTATATTTTCGAAAGGAGACAGAATTATGTTAGCAGCAAAAGCAGGATTTAGCATTTTAGAGAAGGTTGCACCAAAAGCGGTAGCAGCACTTGGAAAAGCAGGCGTAGCTGAAGTAGCAGTTGTAGCGGGCTTTGTGGCTGAAGGACTCAACCTCGTAATGACACCAGTAGTGGACAAAGGAGGAGAGTTCGTTAAGTCAAAGGTCAAAGCAGCAACAGAAAACAAGAAGCAGGCTTTGCTCGATAAGAGAGCAGCCATTTTGGAGCAGAAAGCTCTTGAGGCAAAAGCTGAAGCAGCAGCAGCGGTTCAGGAAACTGAAGAAGAGGAAGTAGCAGTAGAGAAGCCAAAGACTTCGAACAAAAAGAAGAACAAGTAAGTTCAAAACCGAGGGGTTTGTGAAATTCACAGCCCCTTGCTTTTTCTATATTTAAAAAGGAGGAAAGACATGATTGACGTTAAAGCATTAGGAGCAGCATTTGTGGCAGGAGTAAAGACACATAAGCCAGAGATAATGATCGGCTTTGGGCTTGCTGCAGGAGTAGGAGCAGTCGTGATGGCGGCAAAGGAGACACCGGCATGTCTCGAGGCATTCGAGAAGGCTGAAGCTGAGCAGCCTCAGAAAGTTGTAACAGATGAAAAGGGCGAAGAAGTTACATTTGATGAGCCTCTCAATTGGAAGCAGAAGGTTATCATATTTGGTAAACATTATTGGCTTGTAGCTCTTCTCGAGGGAGCTTCTATATTTCTGATCGTATATGGAAGCAAGATCCGACTCAATAGTTATACAGCGCTTGCAGCGGTTTACGGCGTAACAAAGGCAGAGCTTGACGATCTTAAACAGGTTATATCTGAGCAGCCTGATAACTGGAAGAAGAAATTCACAGAAAAGATCGCTGAATCGCATATAGAGCATAGCGACGCTAAAGATGTTCCGGCCGAAAGTATGACAAATACGGAAGTGCCTATGCCTAAGCCTCTCTTTTGGGATGATCAGGCGAGGGTATATTTCAGAATGAGCGAATCAGAACTGAGAGACGCCATTGCTGAATTTACTTTCAAAGTTGATACAGATCCATTCCAGGCGACAAGCATGAATGACTGGATGGCTATAATCGATCATGAAGAAGTGGCAAATGGAGACTATTATCTCATGCTGGCAAATGATCCGGATGCTGCTGATGGGCCACTTAAATACAATCAGATCGGTGTAAAAGAAGCTCCAACTGGAGAACCTGCAAGAGCGATGAAGTTCTCAAGAGATTATCACCTTGATACAAGAGGATTATATCCTAACCTTTGAAGGGAAGCTTGGGAAAGGTGGAATGTTCGCGATTAAACCACTCTCTATAATGGAGAGGAAACTCAAAATTATAAAAGGAGGTGATATTTATGGACATTGAAACAACAGCAAGAGTTATTAAAAGCATCTTAGTCAAAGTATGTAAAGGACTTTTGTATATTTTAGGAGAAGTAAAGTAGCTTTTAAGTTTTAGGTTTCCTTTCTAGAGTTGTGAGAAGACTCTGGTGAAATCATCAGGGTCTTCTTGCTTCTCGAAAACCGGAAACAGAAGGAGATTTTATGGCAGAAATAAAGAATTATCCGTCAAACTCGATCAAGTCCAGAGAGAGTACGACGAAGAAAAAAGAGAAACCAGAGATCGTTCCTGTCGTCGAAGCTGGAGACGCAAAGGTAATGCAGACAAAATTGCCAAGAAAGATATTTAATGCGTTCTTCCCGGAAGCGACAGACAAGAAGATAGGATCTTTTATTTTGTTCGATCTGTGTATTCCGGCAGTAAGGACATTTATCGGAAACGTCATGATATCCGGTGGTAAAAACATCACAAGAGGATATGGCGGAGATGTTTTCGGAAGCGGAAAGAAATCTTACGACGCATATTACAATGGTAAAATATCTTTCATGAATTCCAAGCAGAATCGCAGCAAAGTTTATGATTGCGAGCATGTTTGGTATTCGAGTCTGCAGAAAGCTCAGGATGTCATCGATCAGATGAATACGATCCTAAAAGAATATCCGGTTGTAAGTGTTGCGGATATGAAAGAACTCAGTATGTTAAGCAGCGATATTATTCCTGGAGACCATCATCTTGGTTGGGACAATATTGCAGATGTTAAATGGTATTCCGATCACGGCGGGTATACAGTAGTGTTCCCACCGGCAATTGAATTATAAGGAAAGGAGAAAAACATGGGAATCGGAACAAGTGTAGTCAAAATAGCTTCAAAGGCTAAAGTTGGCTTCGTAAAGAGAGCCCCACAAATTGCTGTGGTGGCTGGAGTAGGAATGTTAGTGGGCGCGACAGTTTGCGCTTGCAAAGAGACGATCGCGGCAAAAGAAGTAATCGACGAAGCAAAAGAAACACTTCAGGCATGTGAAGACTCATTCACAGAAGAGAAATTCTATAATGATCAGAAAACTGGTGAAGTGACACCTTACACATTCGAAACTTATCAGCACGACACAAGAACTATATTTATCCAGACACTTATAAAACTGCTCAGAATATATGGTCCGGCTATATTACTTATAGTGGGTGGCACAACGTCTATAGTCTGGGCATTCAACACGCTAAATAAGGCCCTGATAGGCGCAAATTTGGCCTTACAGACGCTAAATGCAAAGTATGACCGTTTATACCAGGCTGTCGTAAATGAGTACGGAGAAGCCAAAATAAAGGATATTGTCGATGGCGTGACAGTGGCTCGTGTTGAAAAGGTGAAGAATCCAGAGACAGGTAAAATGGAGGAAAAGAAGATCTATGATATTCCTGAAAATATTCCTTCAAACTGGATCATCTGGGGACCTGAAGATTCGAGCTGGGAAGAAGAGGAGTCCTACAGAACTGCATATTTAATAAGAGTTCAGCAGTATCTTACAGATGCTTTATATGTAAGAAATCTCATATGGCTTAGCGAAGCAGCAGAAATGTTCGGAAAGCATAACTTCGAGGATCAGGAAGAAGAAATGCGAGTAACAGGATGGGTCGGACCTAATAATCCATATTTTGATCCGGATGTTATGGATGGACGCGTTATCATCGACAAGAGAGTTCTTGATGACGGAAGATGGCTTCTGACATTCAATACTGATGGAATGCTTCTGCCGTTCCTTCCAAAGAAGAAAAAGAGAGTTGATTGGAACATTGGTAAGTATATTGCGATGAAGGAGGCATAAAATGACGATGAATGGAGCTGCGTGGTTCCTGCTCGGAACTGCGCTTGGCTCTGGCATCGGTGTCGGAGTAACTTATATTTATCTTAAGGATAAATTTGAGGCTCAACTTAATGAGGAAGTCAATGGACTTAAAGCTCATTATATTGAACGAGACCGAGAAATGGCCAGGCTAAATGAAGAAGAAAAGAAAAAACTTGAGGAAAAGATTTACTCAGATGATGAAGTTCGAGACTGGATGGATTATACTAAGATGTATAATGCAGAACAGGTAATAGTCGAACTAAAAAATGAAGATATCGACAATATTGAAGACACTTCAGCAGCTGCGGAGATTATCAGTGATGAGGATTTTGACAATCCTGAATACGATAATTACCGGAAAGTATCTGTCGATTACTTCGAAGATGGTGCGATATTTGAGACTCTCAGTGGGGAGGAAATAGATGGATTTGAAATGATTGCTGGCGACGAATGGAAGGGAGCGTTCGGGGAATATACCCCTAACGTTGTGTATGTCAGAAATCATGAGACTATGACTGACTATGAGATAATCGAGCACGAAGGATCGCACCCGCACCCAGAGGACGAGTAAAAGTATGAGAGAAAGATATTTTCATTGGCTTCTAAAATTTATCGGTAATGGACTTTGCAGAAAGAATAGTTATTTTGAGCTGCTGAAATATCTTTTTAATACTGAATTTTGCTGGTCTATTCCGATGGACGAGAATAGAGCTGCCGACGGTATAGATTTGAGACATCGATTTGTAACAGAGCGTAACGAGGATCAGGAAGCTTCTTACGTATATTTATCAGGCCCAGCTAGCGTGTTGGAGGTCTTGGTTGCGCTGTCAATTAAGATGGAATATATCGCTAGAGGAAGCATTGATTTGTCTAAATCGAGCCAATGGTTCTGGGGAATGATTAAGTGCCTGGATATCTTAGACTGTTATGATGGGAATTTTAATAGAGAAAAAGTCGACTATTTTCTTGAAGGATGGATGGATCCTGAGAGCGAAATCTCGATATTTCCTAACGGAGAAGGAGAGATTTGGAGTCAGGCTATGAATTTCTTAGGAGAGATATTTTTGTGAAACTGGTACGAAAACCAGAAAATTTGTCAAAAATCCACAGAAAAAATCTCAAATCCCAGTTATAGAAAATGGCTGAAAGCCTTGCAATTAAAGGCTTTGATATATCTTTTATCCCAATTTCCCACTTTTTTTATAATATATATAAAGAAAATAAAAAAAAATATATTAAATAAAAAAGGCCATTTTTCCCACTTTTTTGAAAAAACTGGGAATTTTTTTATTTGTCGAGATATTTAGGCTTGAAAGGAGCATTTTATGTTAGATTTCGTTCGTATTCAGGTACGAGAGAAAAATAAAAGTACTTTAGTCGTATGCCCCGACTTCGTTATTACACCTTCCACAAAAGATATTATGATTCGAGGTGGATCTTTTTATGCTGTATGGGATGAGGAAGCAGGGCTTTGGACAAAAAATTTATACCGTCTGATGGAGATGGTCGATAAAGAAGTTGAGAGAGAATATGAGAAATGTGTTGAAGATAATAAAATTGCAGGCGCTGTATATTTTATGTCTTTGATGAAGTTTGAAAGTTCTGGATTACTTCGCAAGTTTAATCGCTTTGTTAAAGACTGCACCGATATTTGGTCGCCACTTGATCAGAAGCCAGTGTTTAAGAGTGATCCTATAAAAAGATCAGATTATGCATCTTTTCGTTTGCCTTATGATATAGACGAAGAAGAACGCAATATCGAGTTGTACGATAAGATGATGACAACTTTATATTCTCCAACAGAAAGAAGGAAGATAGAGTGGGCGATAGGCTGTTGTTTATCTGGCGAAGTTCGCAGAGTGCAAAAGTTTATAGCATTGTATGGTGGTCCAGGAACTGGTAAATCAACAGTACTTAATATTATCGAGGCACTGCTTCCTGGATATTGGACGTCGTTCGATGCTGCGGCATTAGGTAATAAAAGTGCGCAGTTTGCATTAGAAGCATTTTCTAATGATCCAATAGTTGCGATCCAGCATGATGCTGACATGAGCAGAATAACAGACAATACAAAGTTTAATAGTGTTGTTTCTCATGAAAGTATGTCCACTAATGAAAAGTTCAAAAAAAGTTATGAAAAAACATTTAATTCATTTCTTTTTATTGGCACAAATTCTCCGATCAAAATAACAGAAGCTCGCAGCGGATTGAGCAGAAGACTTCTTGATGTTACACCGACTGGTAATACATTGGATGTTCATTCTTATAGATCTGCTGTATCAAGTGTTGATTATGCGCTCGGTGCTATAGCCCATAGATGTATAAGAGTTTATAAAACATATGGTCCTGATTATTATAATGGGTACCGTCCGATGAAGATGATGGAATTGACAAATGATATTTATGCATTTGTCGAAGATAACTATTTCTTTCTTCGTGATAAAGATTATGTAACTCTTGCTTCTATGTGGGATTTATATAAAAGGTTTGTGGAAGATTCCGGAATCTCATATAAGATGAAACGGCGAGATTTAGCGAATGAACTTCAGTATTATTTTAAAGAATTTATGCCGGATAAACATTTACCTGATGGGACACATGCTCGCAATGTATATTCTGGATTTAAAACGGAGTTATTTGATTCATCATTTCAGAGTAATGATGCGCCTGTTCTTCCAGATTTCTTAAAACTTGCACCTTTGCCATCATATTTTGATAAGACTCATCAAGATTGCCCATCCCAGTTAGCAGGAGAAGACGACAAGCCCCTTCAGAAATGGGATAATGTTACAACGACGTTGGCGGATATTGATACGAGTAAGACACATTATATTCGTATTCCTAAAAACGAAGTTGTAATTGATTTTGATCTCAAAGATTCTGAAGGTAATAAGTCGATCGAAAAGAATATTGAGGCAGCTCGAAATTGGCCAGCAACATACGCCGAAACAAGTAAGTCCGGTAGCGGATTGCATCTTCATTATATTTATGACGGAGATGTTTCAAAGCTTAGTCGTGTATATGCTCCTGATATTGAAGTTAAAGTCTTCAATGGAAAGAGTTCGTTACGACGAAAACTGACATTGTGTAATAACTATGAGATCACAACTATCAGTTCTGGACTTCCGCTAAAGGAGGAGAAAGCCATGGTTAGTGAAAAGGAAATAAAAAGTGAGCGATCTTTGCGGAACTTGATGAAGAGGGCGATGGGAAAAGAGATCCACGATTTCACCAGACCAAATGTCGATTTCATAAAACATATTTTGGATGAGGCATATCAAAGCGGCTTAACGTATGACGTCAGTGATCTATATACTCGCGTCCTTGCATTCGCTGGGAGTAGCAGTCATCAGGCAGAATATTGTGTAAGTGTCGTCTCAAATATGCATTTTCGATCCAAGGACAAAGAAGAGGAAATTAAGAAACCAGCCGAACCTATAGGAGGTATGATGCAGCCTCCGAAGGGAAAGCTGGTTTTCTTCGATATTGAAGTATTTCCGAATCTTGTTCTTATTTGCTGGAAAGCCGAAGGTGAAGGTAATCCGGTCATGAGGATGTTCAATCCAACTCCGGATGAAGTTAAGGATTTCGTGTTAAGTTTTGATCTCGTAGGATTTAACAATCGTAAGTACGACAATCATATTTTGATCGGACTTATACAAGGACTCAATAATGCTGAGATCTATCATCTTTCGCAGAAACTCATAGAGAATGATCCAACTGCATATTTTATGACTGCGTGGGATTTAAGCTATACAGATGTTTTCGATTTCTGTCAGAAGAAGCAGGGTCTTAAGAAATGGGAGATCGAGCTTGGTATATATCATAAAGAGAACGAGTTCCCGTGGTATGAGCCTGTTCCTGAGAAATATTGGGTCAAAGTTGCTGAATATTGCGATAATGATGTTATCGCTACCGAAGCTGTATTCAATGCATGTCGAGGAGATTTCCTTGCTCGTGAGATTCTTGCGGACTTGGCCGGCGGATCTGTAAATGATACTACAAACAGTTTGACTGCGAAGATTATATTTGGAGGCAATAAGAATCCACAGTCACAATTCAATTACAGATTTCTTGGCGATAAACCGGAGGGCGACAGCTTTACATATGTCGAGGCAACCAAATATGCATTGGGTGAAATTAAAAAGCCAAAAGGCATGCCTTGGTTTCCCGGATATAAATATGAGTATGGCGTGAGCACATATCGTGGCGAAAAGATCGGAGAAGGCGGAAAGGTATGGGCAGATCCTGGAATGTATTCGGATATTGATACCGAGGACGTTTCGTCAATGCACCCGCACAGTATTAAGGCTGAAAACTTATTTGGCGATGAGTATACCAAAAGATATTATTCGCTTGTTGAAACTAGAGTTGCTATAAAGCATGAGGATTATGATACAGCGAGAACTATGTTTGAAGGTAAACTGGCTAAATATTTGGATGACCCTAAATATGCAGGAGCTATATCTGGAGCACTCAAGATCGCAATCAATTCAGTATATGGGTTAACATCAGCAAGCTTTGATAATAAATTCAGAGACAAACGGAACAAAGACAATATTGTTGCTAAACGCGGAGCGTTGATGATGACTGATCTTAGATATGCTGTTCAAGAACAGGGATATCATGTTGTCCATATTAAGACCGATAGTATAAAGGTCGAACATGCGGATGACAAGATAATCAGATTTATCAGAAGATTCGGAGAAGCCTATGGATATACATTCGAGACAGAGGCAAAGTATTCGAAGTTCTGTTTAGTAAATGATGCGGTTTATATTGCCAAAGAGTCTGGTGGTAAACACGATGGTCAGTGGACAGCAACGGGAACGCAGTTCCAAGTACCATACGTATTCAAAACATTGTTCAGTAAAGAGCCGATTATATTTGACGATCTGTGTGAGTCTAAATCTATTAAAGAAGGAACTGCGATGTTCTTAGATATGAATGAGAACTATCCGGATATTTCTGAAGCCGAGAAAGAGCTGAGTCTGATAAACGATATTCTTAAGGCGGCTGAAAATGACGAGGACGAAAAGCATGAGAAGTTAATGGCTCGATATTCGAAGTTGTATGGAACTTGGAGATTGGATCGTAAAGATGAGTTATTAGATGAAATCGCAAAAGGACACAACTATATTTTCGTTGGAAAGAATGGTCGATTCTGTCCGATGATGCCTGGATATGGTGGAGGATGGCTCGTTCGTGAGAAAGACGGAAAATATAGTGCCGTCACAGGAACAAAAGGATTCAGATGGATGGAATCCGAAAATGTCAAATTGCTTGACAAAGAAAGATATATTGATCGCACATATTACAACATTCTTGTAGACAAGGCTGTTGAGACAATAACAAGATATGGCGATTTCGAATGGTTTGTGTCGTAAAGGAGGAAAGACATGATAAAAGATAATCTTGTAATGGAAGACGTAAGAATCATATTTAAGAACTTTTCTGGAGCAGAAGGAAAGTACAACAGAAAAGGCGACAGGAATTTCTGTGTTGTGATCGAAGATCCATATGAAGCCGAAAGGCTTGCCGGTCTTGGGTGGAATGTAAAACCACTCAGACCACTCGAAGAGGGTGGAGAGCAGAGGGCTTATATTCAGGTAGCGGTAAGCTACAAGAATATCGAGCCGAATATTTACATGGTCACAAATAAGAATAAGGTTCGTCTTAGCGAGAGTACAGTCGGTAATCTCGATAGTGCCGACATTAAGACCGTCGATCTGATCATATCTCCTTATAATTGGGAAGTGAATGGAAAGAGCGGCGTTAAGGCATATTGCAAGACAATGTATGTCACCATCGACGAGGATGTATTCGCTGGTAAGTATAATTTCGATGATGTCGGAGATCCAATGTTTGATGACATTGAAGATATTCCATTTGCATAAAGAGGTTTGAAATGGGCGAGCTTCTTTTCGATTATCAAATGGACGCCGTTAGGCGGATGCATAATGGTTGTATATTAGTCGGAGATGTTGGATCTGGAAAATCCAGAACATCGCTTGCATATTATTTCAAAGAGCAAGGTGGAAGCATTGACCCATTTAAACCAATAACAAAGGTAAAGGAGCCGCTGTATATTATTACTACAGCACAGAAAAGGGATCTTCTCGATTGGGAAAAAGAGTCGATCCCTTTTCTCTTTCCAGAAAAAGCGAAAGTTGATAGTTGGAATAATATTAAGAAATATGTTGACATCGAAGGAGCATTCTTCATTTTAGACGAACAGCATATTTGCGGATCTGGAGCATGGGTCAAATCATTCTATAAAATTGCTAAGAAGAACAGATGGATATTATTATCAGCAACCCCCGCGGATACCTGGACAGATCTTATCCCCACCTTCGTAGCAAACGGTTTTTACAGAAACAAGACAGATTTCTGTAGGCAGCATGTTATTTATGATCGTTGGTCTAAATATCCAAAAGTTGACAGATATGTGAATACCGGAAAACTAATAAAGTATAAACGTCAAACTTTGATTGATATGGAGTACAGTACAAAAACCATAAAGCATAAAGAGTATATTACTCCTTCTTATGATAAAGAGTTATACCGTTATGTGAACATGGAACGTAAAGATCCATACAACGATAACATGCCGATAATGAACGCCGGAGGTCTTTGTTATTTGTTAAGGAAGGTTGTTAATTCTGATCCATCCAGACTAATAGCAACAAAAGATATTTTAGATTTTAAAAAGAAAGTTATTCTCTTTTACAATTTTGATTATGAATTAGAATTGCTTCGAAATTATGACTGGGGCGATGATGTTGTCGTTGCTGAGTACAATGGGCATATTCATCAAGATGTGCCGACATCAGATAAATGGTTATATTTAGTTAACTATGCATCTGGAGCCGAAGGCTGGAACTGTATAACAACAGACACAACTGTATTCTTTTCGCAGAATTATTCATATCGTACTGTTGTTCAAGCTTCTGGTCGAATCAACAGAGTTAATACGCCTTTTAAAGATCTATATTACTATCACTTTAAATCTAATTCACAAATAGATAGAGCTATATTTGCAGCTCTTAACAAGAAGCAAAACTTTAATGAGAAACAATTTATTCGAGATTTTTAGTTCGCGAAAAAAACAGCCCCTTTTATAGAAGAGAGAGCGTATATGTCGCGCTCTCTTTCCTTTTTCATAAAAAGAGGAGGTTTTATGAAAAACGAAAATAAGTTTCAGGCTGAACTGATTAAAGAGCTGAATAAATTATTTCCATATCCTGATGGTATGGTTATGAAAAATGACGCTAATTACAGACAGGGCATTCCGGACATAACGGTATACTACAAGGACAAATGGGCAACGTTAGAATGCAAGAAAAGTAAGAATGCGTCACATCAGCCTAATCAGGATACTTACGTAGAGCAGATGAATAAAATGTCATTCTCTCGCTTTATTTACCCAGAAAATAAAGAGGAGGTACTACATGAACTTCAACAAGCACTCAAACCTTCAGGGGATGCATGCATTCCTGGGGGCGAGTAAGTATAATTGGTTAAATTATGATGACGATCGTTTAAGGGCATCATGGCAAAATTCATTAGCGGTAAAAAGAGGAACCGAACTGCATGATTTAGCAGCAAAATGCATTAAGTTAAATCAGAGACTTCCTCGCACAGATAAGACTTTAAATATGTATGTCAATGATGCTATTGGATTTAAGATGACGCCAGAACAGCCTTTATATTATTCTGAAAACTGTTTTGGCACTTGCGACGCCATCAGCTTTAGAAAGGATCAGCTTAGAATCCATGATTTGAAAACGGGAGTTACTCCAGCACATATGGAGCAGCTCCTTATTTATAACGCATTATTTTGTTTAGAATATGGAATCAAACCATCCGATATAAATTCTGAACTTAGGATCTATCAGTCGGATGAAATAGTTGGCTATATTCCAGAACCAGATGAGATAGTACATATTATGGACAAAATAGTATATTTTGATAAATTGATTACAAGTTTGAAGGCTGAGGAGTAACGAATATGAAAGACGCGTTAGCACATTATGGAATGCCTAGACGTTCAGGTCGTTACCCTTGGGGATCAGGAAAGCTTCCATATCAAAGAGGCGATGTTGACTTTCTTGGCAGAATCGAGGAGCTTCAGAGAGATAATCCTGGAGCCAAAGAAAAAGATATTGCCAATATGCTTGGTATGACGATCAATGAAATGAGAGATCGCCAGGCAATTGCTAGAATATACAGAAGAAATGACAAGATTGCGGCATTAAGACATGCTATTGATAAAGAGGGGATGTCAGTCAATGCAGCTGCTAAAAAACTTGGCATATCTGAATCAACAGCAAGATCACTTCTTAATAAAGAAGCTGAAATGCGAAACAATGAAGTTATCGCTAAAGCCGAAGAATTAAAGGCTGCTGTTGAAAAGAAGGGAATCATAGATGTCGGCGCTGGTGTTGAGAGACAATTAGGTGTTTCAGATACCAAAATGCAAGAAGCAATTACTCTTCTTTATGATAGAGACGGGTATGAGGTATGGACAACTTCTATCCCCCAGGTTACAAATCCAAGTCAGAGAACGATTATGAATCTTTTGTGTCCTCCTGGAACAACATATGCTGAAGCATATGAAGCGTGTAAGAATGCAAAAGTTCATAATATCGAAGATTTCGATTCCAATGGAGAGCTTGTAAAACCGGGCAAAGTTTTAGAGCCGCCAGTAAGTATAAGCTCGAAAAGAATTAAGATTGCCTATGCTGAGGATGGTGGTGAAGACAAAGATGGTCTTATATTAATTAGACGAAATGTCGATGATCTGAGTCTTGGTAATTCTAAATATGCACAAGTTCGTATAGCTGTCGATGGAACCCATTATCTTAAAGGGATGGCTGCATATTCTGACGATATTCCGGATGGATATGATATTGTCTTTAATACAAACAAGAAACGTGGTACTCCTATGATTGGAGAAAAAAGCGTCCTTAAAGCTTTTAAAGATGATGATCCGGATAATCCATTTGGTGCTGAAATCAAAGAGGGTGGACAAAGCTACTATACTGATAAGAATGGTAAAAAGCAGTTATCTGCAATTAATAAGGTAAATGAAGAAGGTGACTGGGGAGAATGGAGTAAAACTCTTTCTGCTCAATTTCTTTCCAAGCAGAACATTCCGCTTATTAAGAAGCAGCTGACTCTTTCATATGCAGACAAAGAAGCTCAATATGACGAAATCATGAGTTTAAATAATCCAACTCTTAAAAAACATTATTTGGCGGAGTTTGCAGATGAGTGCGATTCAGCCGCAACACATTTAAAGGCTGCAGCATTACCAAGACAGAGAGTTCAGGTTATATTACCAGAACCTTCAGTCAAAGAAACAGAAGTATATGCTCCAAATTATAGGCCTGGCGAAAAACTTGCCTTAGTAAGATATCCTCATACTGGGCCTTTTGAGATACCAATAGTTACAGTAAATAATAAGAATGCTAAAGCAAAAGCACTCATTGGACCTGATTCTGCTGATGCAATTGTTATAAATAAAAAGACGGCAGATCGTTTGTCTGGTGCAGACTTCGATGGTGATACTGTTACAGTAATTCCTTTAAGTAGTAAAGTCAAAGTAACATCTACTCCAGCTCTTAAAGGACTTGAAGGTTTCGATCCTAAAGAAGCATATCCTGGCTATCCTGGAATGAAGAAGATGGCTAAGAATCAGAAAGGTATTGAGATGGGAAAAGTCTCAAACCTTATTACTGATATGTATTTAAAGGGCGCTTCTGAAGACGAACTTGCAAGAGCTGTTAAGCATTCAATGGTTGTAATTGATGCTGAAAAACATAAGCTTGATTATAGAAAATCTGAAAAAGATAATAATATAGCAGAACTTCGAGAAAAGTATCAGCGTCATGAAGAGAATAATCCAGCAGCTGTAGATAGATCTACTGGCAAATCCATACTTGGTAAATCTAAAACTGGACCATCAACTCTTATTTCGAGAGCAAATCAAGAGATCGACGTTCTTGAAACCCGTGGTACCCCATATGTAAATAGAGAGACCGGGGAGCTTATTACAAAACAAACAGGGCGATCATATCAAAACGCAAAAGGTCAGACAGTTTTGGCCACAGAAAAAGCAAAAGGCATGATGACTGTTAAAGATGCTAATATGCTTTCTGCTGGTACACCGCAAGAAAAGATCTATGCTGACTATTCTAATAAAATGAAAGCGATGGCTAATGAGGCGAGAAAAGAATACTATGATACTCCGGATATGAAGAAGTCGCCTAGTGCGGCAAAGACTTATGCTACCGAAGTATCCTCCCTCAATGCTAAGCTCAATAACTCACTACTTAATGCCCCCCGTGAGAGACAAGCACAACTTATTGCAGGAAATAGAGCAAGAGTTAAGAAGGATGCAAATCCTGAGATGTCTGATGGCGCTTATAAAAAGATTAAGAATCAGGAGATAGCTAGGGCCAGAGTAGAAGTAGGATCAAGTTCTAAAAATCGTAAGATCCAGATCACAGATAAAGAATGGAATGCTATACAGGCTGGTGCTATAACCAGTACCACCCTTAATAAGATCTTAAATAATACGGACGCCGATGCCCTTAGGTCTAGGGCAATGCCTAAGACCACATCAACCCTATCCCAGGCCCAGCAAGCCCGTATTAAGGCATATAGGGCGTCTGGATTCACTAACCAGGATATAGCCGATCAATTGGGTGTATCTGTAAGTACTGTATCTAAGTATGGAAAGTGAGGTGTTGATTAATGGTTGAGTGTATGTTAACAACATTTGACAATCCTTATGATCCATTCGATCAGTATGAAGATTGGTTACAGTTTGATTTAGAAGCTGGTTATTCAACTAATTCGTATCTTGCAAGAATCGCAATGCTTTCTGAATCTTTATCAGATAAAGAAACAAATGATGAAATCGAAAGAGCAATTGATGAGATCATTAGATATGATTTCAGAAACATTTATAAGAAAGTAAAGAAAGATGTTAAGGAAGACGATAGAGATTACGAGAAAGAAACCAAACTTTTAGAAGAACAACTCAAACTTTAGTTTAGTAATTTAATAAAAATTTTTATAAAAATACTAATT
>OCVV011244209.1_pt1 | contig 59731 bp, 53 predicted proteins | sample 1539721 | NCBI WGS metagenome assembly OCVV01 (sample SAMN02144230, study PRJEB22623) | gut metagenome | biome: sheep rumen | host: Ovis aries | place: New Zealand
CCTAAAAACACAGGCGAAGCACAGGCACCGGAAACAACAAGGTATCAAGGGCCTAAAAACACAGGCGAGGCACAGGCTCCGTCAACAACAAGATATCAAGGGCCGACAAACACAGGCGAAGCGCAAGCTCCACTTGTTACTACTAAATCAATAACTCAAACCACCACAAAGCAAACAACACAGCAAACTAAGGCTACAACAAAAGAAACTAAAGCAGGTGAAAAAGGAATCAATGCTGTTAAGCTCGCCCTCGATCAGTACAATATAGTGCTTTCAATAGGTGATAATGCTATTTTAAAGCCCGTATATGAGCCTGTCAATTCTACCGATACATTCTCTTGGAAAAGCAACCGGGAGGATAGAGTAACTGTCGATAAGACCGGAAAGGTAACAGCAGTCGGAACAGGCTCGGCTATAATCACTTGCACCGACAATGAAACAGGACTGACAGCTTCTTGTATGGTAACGGTTAAGTAAAGGAGAACTATATGGAAGAACTGCAATACGGTTATCCGTATCCTGATGAACTTAAAGAGGAATACGAATCAGAGTTTATTCGTGTTTTCTCTCCTGTTCGTTTGTATGTCATTACAGCTATCTGTATTTTTATAGCGACGTTTTGCTTGGTGATGTTTATGATTTACGGCGGTCTTGTTACTCCCGTTGTCGGCGCGGTGGCTTTGTTTGCCGCCGCGTATGTTATGAGAACTAAAACCGATAATGCACATCTTCTTGAGATGTACGCTTATGAGTCTTATATCCAGTTTGACTATTATAGTGCCGCCGATGATAGGAAATATCATTTGTCACTTTCCTACCCTGCTATAATAAGCTGCAAGATCGACGAGGATAATTATACTTCCGTTAAGCTCACTTTCCGTAAAGGCAAAGAAAACTTTGATTTCAGCGTGACAAGGCTCTCGGACGGAAAAGAGATAGACAAAAGCAAAAAGACCTCTCTGTTCATTAGGCTTAACGAAGGTACGCCCGAACAGGAGTTCTTTCTGTATATTGCGCCGAAGCTATTTAAGGTACACAACGATCATTCCAAAATAAATAAACGGTTCGGTTCACACGAAAATTTCCGTAAGATATATTATGGTGAAAATCTTGAAACGGAGGACGGCGAATGAAAATCCTGCGCTGGAGTTACTTCATTTATACTACAGTTTTAGTTATCGTTTCTATCGTATCAGACCTGTCAAACGGAACTCTGATACTGATTGCCCTGCTCGGCTTATCGGGGATTTTGCTTGAAATACTCTATGAAACTGCTGAAAGGCGAAAAGAAGAACGAGAGTTGCTAAAGGAGATAGTCGAGGAATTGAGGAAAAAGGAAGGTTGACACAGCCGTAAATCAATGATATAATTAAAAAAAAGCATTGTTCTTAACAGTAAAAGGAAGGCTGATTATGACTATCATCGAAAAACTGACCGCTGAAAAAATGGTTGGGCATCACGGCGGTATATATCATAAGCTGCAAGTCGATTTTGCCTTTAATTCCAATCACATCGAGGGAAGCTCTCTGACACACGATCAGACGAGATACATCTTTGAAACAAAAACTATCGGGGTTGGAATTGACGGTAAGGGAGAAGCTGTTTCGGTTAATGATGTTATAGAAACGGTCAATCACTTCAAATGCTTTGATTTTATCATTGATACCTATTCCGACGTTCTGACCGAGGACTATATCAAGGAACTGCACTCCATACTTAAAACTGGAGTTATGGACAGCTCCGCTATCATAGGTGATTATAAGAAGGAACGAAACTTTGTCGCAGATATGCAGACTACCCTGCCCTGCGATGTATCAAAGGAAATGTCAAGGCTCTTGAATAGGTATAATCACACCAATATGGACTTGTATGATATTGCAGAGTTTCATTCCGAGTATGAAAGGATACATCCGTTCTATGACGGAAACGGACGCACAGGCCGCTTGATTATGTTTAAACAGTGCCTTGACAACAACATTCTGCCTTTCGTTATAGCCGATAAAGACAAAATGTTCTATTATTTGGGGCTTAAAGAATGGCAGACGCAGAACAGCGATGAACGGCTGATAAATGTATTTCTTGCCGCACAGGATTATATGGAGCAAGTTTTGAATTACTTTGAGATCGAATATACACGCGGCTCAAGCAGATACAAAGATGTTGTATCAAAGCATTTGCCGCTTGAACAGAATACATCTGTTCTTTCTGATAATATAGGCGACGTTAAGAAATGAATAGCAAAAAGAAAACTGTTTATATAGTTGTTTTCAGATTATCGGCAATAGATATTGTCAAAGAAAAATAATGGAATGTGTCTATAGACACACTTTAAGGATAGTCATAATGGCTGTCCTTTTTCTTATTTAAACAATACGGAGGAAGAATACTATGAACACATCTAAAGAATATGATAATAGCTGGTGGATCAATTTTGATAATAATGGGGACCCTCCTATTATCGAAGTTGGCTGTCCTGCGGACGATGATGAAAGTCTTGTATCTATAATCACGAATTATGGATTTAGGAAATATGACGGCTACGGTGACGGTATAGATAACACTGTATGGTATCACATCTACATCTCCGATTTTGATGAATACAAGAAGTTCAGCAGATATTTTGATAAAGAAATAAAGAAATGTGAAACTCCTATTCTGAACATTAACAACGAGCAAAGTTCAATAAGAAGATAAGTCGATATAAATATTTTACATTCAAGCAAGTGTGTCTATAGACACACTTTTTAATTTATTCAGACAATCGGAGGGCAGCAAAATGAAAGAAAAGAAGGAAAACACAAAGGTCTTATACATCAGAGATGTTCCGCAGGCGGTCATTGACAAGCTCGATAACATAGTTAAGGCAAAAGGTTTGGAATCAAGAAATCAGCTTGCGCTGGAAATAATTACCAAATATGCCGAATATGAAGATGCTTTCTTTTACCAATCTTTACCACCGATTGTTAAAGAAATCTGCGCTCAAACAATCACCGATTACAAGAAAGATATATCTGCGGTAAACGAGATCGCCACAAAAAATATCTCCCTCGCAGCACTTCAACTCTTGAATGTAACACAATGGTTTGAAGAATATATAATGCTTGACACAGCTCCGCAGACACAAAATGAACTTCATTCTCTGATAGAAGAAATAGAGAAAAAATATACCGATAATCAATCTTAATGCTATGTGATATCACAATGATATCAAGGCATAAAGCTATTAAATCCTGCTATCATTCTGATATCAAGCTCTAAAATCCTGCTATCATTTTGATATCAAGTGCTAAAATCTTGCTATCATTCTGATATCAACCCCTAAAATTCTGATATCATTTTGATATCAAGCGCCAAAATCCTGCTATCATTTTGATATCATTTTTATATCGTGCTTGCAGGTCGATACCCCTCAAATCTCGGCTCTGCCGAGATTTCCGCGCGGTGTGATAGCACCGCTTTATGCTCATTCAGTATTACTTTCGACACGATTGCTTGTCAATTTAGCAATTAGATTAAAGTATTACTTACAATCACTTGGAATTTCCATATAATGACAGAACGGAGGTCAACTATGTCAAAGAACAATACACAAAAACTTTTCCGAATACCCGAAGAAATCGCATCACTTATATCCGACTTATCTAAAGACTTGGAAATGAGTGAAAGCAATTTCATTGCCGAACTGGTTAGGAACTATGCTATCGACTGTAAGAAGATCGAAGGGGTTAAGAACTATAACCTTATCGAGAAAATGGAAATTCCTACCTATGAAAAGGCAGGCGAAGTTAAACGGACAAACGAGGATATTTCACAGCTCAAACGAGAGTTGTTTATTATCAAGAATATCCTTAACGGCATTGACGAGTACGGTTACATTACCCGCGATCTTCTCAATGCTCTCCTGCTTTATCTTATTGATCCACAGACTGATGTGAAATTCAAATCTACCGACACAAAGTTAGCATTAGTCAACAAAGAAAACGCACATACGTTCCTGCGACAATCTCTTGATAATTATGCTGAACGAATTAGGCGAGATCAGATCAATAACAGCGGGAAATAACTTATGCAAAAATATGAAACAAGGGCAGCGGCAAAGCCGCCGTATCTATCAGAGAAAAAATAGGAATGGTTTGTATGCCGAAAGTAGTATTTTCTAACTCCTTTTGTTATGGGTGGAACATCGGCGCGGGAACAGATTATCTATCATATATGGAACGCCCTGCCGCTTTCGTTGCAAAGGATAAGGGTGCTAATCCCGACTATGATATGTATGACTATATGGCTAACTCTGAAAAGAGTGACGGCTTATTCACCGCCGACAAGGATTGCCTGACAGCTGCCGAGGTTGAAGAATACCGACAGTTTGAAATTCAATCCCGACAAGAGGGTTGTCCGAAGTATGTTCAAGTCGTTTCCTTTGATAACTCCTTTTTGGAAGAAAATCATATAATGGTAAACGGTACGATTGATAAAGATAAACTCCGAACAGCTTTCCGAAAAGCTATGGCGGCACTTATCGAGAATGAGCCAAAGTTCGATTCGAGTAATTGTTACTGGACAGCTGCGATACATACTAACACCGATAACGTTCATATTCATTCTGCCCTTATCGAGTATCATCGTATAGAAGATCGCTGCAAGACTTGTCGGGATAAAGACTTAATATCTGTTGGAGCGATGAACAAACTCAAATCGGTTATGCTTAACTATCTGATTGAAACAAATGATGTGACAAGAGAGCATACCCGCATCGAGCGTGAATTGCTCCTGCCGTCATTAAAAAAAGCATTTACCAATCCTACCCTGCAAATGATTGAACTGCGTCGGACACTTCCGTCCGAAGGGGGTTGGCAATACAACCGTCCAAAGATGAAAAGGTTTAGACCTCAAATAGACGAGGTGGTCAATAGTATCATCAACTCCAATGATGAAATAAAAGGACTGTTTCAGAATTATATGAGTTCTCTCGACGGTCTGACCGAATACTACAAGGAAATGTACGGCGAAGGACAGCAAGCACAGTATGTGAATTATAAGGTCAATACGCTTAATGACTTTTATGCCCGCGCTGGGAACAGCTTACTGAAAGCCCTTGCGGAGCTGTCTGATGATGATATCAAAAAGGTTGTTACTGAAAGCGCGGCTGATGATACCAATAGCGCCGACAACGATATTGTTGACGATACCGACATTGACTATGCTGATTACAGTATTATCAGCGATAAGGTCAAACTGCATTGGAACGTTCAGTATAAAGAGGGTATTAAACAGCTGAACGCCGAAGAGTATAAGTCTGCTTACGATATTTTTCTAAAAGAAGCTGAACAGAATAATGCTCTTGCCTATATGAAGTTAGGTCTGATATACCGCAGACACTTGTTAGGCAGTCAACCCGATGATGCTGAAAAAGCTGATACATACGATAAGATGTTTTTTAATTCACTGCTGCATTTCAGAGATACTGAAAACAAACTGAACAAAAGCTATATCAACTATCTGCTCGGAAAAATGTATCTGCAAGGACAAGGCTGTGAGGTTGATAACAAAAAAGCGTTTGAGTGTTTTTCTGCCGCAGAGGATAATCCTTATGGAGCGTATATGCTTGGAAACTGTTACAGATACGGTATAGGTACTGAGATCGCTCCTGACAAGGCTGCGAGTGCTTACCGTGTATCAACTGATATGTCAAATCCGTTTGCCGCCTATGCGCTTGCACAATGCTATGATAATGGGTTTGGCATTGAACAGGATACAGAAAAGGCAAGTGAATACTATCAAGCTGCAAGAGAGGGTTTTATTCAGCTCGACAGGAAAATGCCCTCTGCTAATCTGCGGTATAAAATAGGTATGATGTATCTGCAAGGCAATGTCTGTGAACCCGACAAGGCCGAAGCCGTGAACTGGCTTACAAAATCAGCTGACGGCAACGATAAAAACGCTATGTATCAGCTTGGTAAAATATTCCTTATTGACGAGAATTATGAAAAGGCTGAAAATTATCTGCTCAAGGCAGTCAACAGCGGTAATGCCGATGCTGAATATACACTTGGCAGATTTTATCTTGAACACTTCCCTGCCGATCAAAAGAAAACCTCGATTGGTATTTCTTTGCTTGAACGGCAGGTAATAAATGGAAATGAGTATGCCCTGCATATCCTCGGAACGCGGTATCTTTCAGAGAAAAAATTGAAGGATAAGGGTGTAGATTATCTTCATCGTGCCGCAGATACATACGGTTTTGAACCTTCCTTTTTGGCGCTCGGCAGTTATTATCTTCGGACTGGTCGGTATTCCTACGCCGAGAAGTATCTGAATAGGTCTGCCGAGAAGGACAACAGTTATGCTTACTATCAGTTAGGACGGTTATACTCCATACGCGGCAATCCTGCACAAGCTATGCGGTATTACCGTAAATCTGCCGAACTCGGCAATAAGTCTGCATCAAAGTATATTTCAAGGCGTACTATGAGCGACAGCCGATTCAGACAGGCAGCTGCAATTGCAAGGCATCAGCATACTATACGCACTATGCGTCACGCAACAAATATCCTGCTGTCACTCTATAGGGAACAGGAACGTCATTTGCGGGAACTTCAACAGCAATTTGAAGAAGAAAACGATATTATTAGTGACAGCTATGACGATTACGGTATTGGTTACTAAAAACTATGTGTGTCTATAGACACAGTGAAAGGTGATATAATGAAACAACAAAATCCTTTGGTTGTCTTACTGGAATTTTTTATCATTGCTGCGATTTCTTTTTTTGTGGTGAATGTTGGTATCAACTATTTGTTCTTGGCGGTGGATTATTTTAAATTGTCAAAAGGTCAAACATCAACTGAACACATTTTTGATTTCAAATTGGAATATCTGTATTCCAATAAATCAAATGTAGATACGTTTGCTATGGTCGGTATTTCTATGATTATATCGTTCTTCATCGTAAAGCGACTTGATGAGAGCTGGAAAGTACGACACGGTAATGAGGACTTAAAAGGTGACGATCACTTTATGACTCTTGAGGAACTAAAAGAGGATAAAGGGTTATATAGTTTTGACACGAAGGATATGCACAGCGCCGAAAAAAGCGGTCTGCCTATTGCTTTGGAAGGAACTCGGCTTTTTATCGCGCCGGATACTGTACATTCTCTTATAATAGGTACTACCCGTTCCGGTAAAGGTCAGACTTTCGTTCTGCCTATGATACGGCAGATTGCTATGAGTAAAGCAAAGCACAGCATTGTTGCTAATGACCCGAAAGGTGAATTACTGGAGAATACATATCAGCTTCTCAAGGACGAAGGATATAATATCCTTGTGCTTAATCTTCGTGATACTAATCTATCATCGTTGTGGAACCCCTTACAGATCATTATTGATGAATATGTAAAGGCTATGGAGAGTGACAAAGACCTCTCCAAGACGATAAAACTCGTTCAATCTCTTGCGGCGCTGTTTACAGACAATCCCAAATCGGACCCTATATGGCCTGATTCAGCACGATCTCTGCTTGTATCAATTATCTTGCTCCTTATGGAAAAGGGCTATGAAACAGATCAACTCGATAAAGTCAATCTGTATTCGGTCAATAACTTTCTGATCGAATATGGAACTACAGATAAGACGGTTGTTGAAAACCGTGTGCCAAAGACAATTAACGCCCTCGATGAAATCTTTAAAGCGCTGCCTATCGGAAATCCTGCAAAATCAGCTTATTCGACTTCAAATTTTGCAAAGGGTGAAATGCGTTCGTCAATCTTCTCTACGTTATCATCGAACATCAATATATTTGCAACAGATATGGGTATATCAAAGCTGACATCGGGCAATCAGATAGATTTTAATTGCCTGATAGACCCTGACAAACCCTGCGCCATATTTATGATAGTACCCGATGAAGATACTTCCCGGCACGTTATCGCATCGTTGTTCGTCAATCAATGTTACAACAACTTGGTCGAGGTGTCCTCACAATTTCCTAATCAAATACTCCCGCAGAGAGTACACTTTGAACTTGATGAGTTCGGCAATATGGTACGCATCCCTGCTATGGACACAAAGATCACAGTCGGCGCAGGCCGAAACCTTTTGTTTGAACTGTATGTACAGGACTTAAATCAGCTTGACAGCAAATATGATAATGCAGCCAAAACGATACGCTCTAACTGCGGTAATCTTGTATATATCAATTCCCTTGATAAAGAAACAAATGAGTATATGTCTGCCGTCCTCGGCAACGAAACGATCAACTTTGAAACGTATAGCGGTGAACTATCTGCTTGGCTGAAAAATCGAAATATCAATGTTGAAGCTAAACCCTTAATGACCGCCACACAGCTTTCTAAAATGCAATTCGGTGAAACAGTAATTAAACGTCAGAGAGCCGAACCGGTTAAGACAAAGTTTGAGCCGTTCTATAAGCTGAAAATAAAACCCACGCCGATCACAGAAATACCTATGGATTTGGTTAAAGTTGATCTTAACGAGGTAATGTTCCCGATACTGGATTTCTATAAGGAAATACACTGGAATGACGAAGAAGAAAAGCAACCCGAAACGAACCCTGCGGCGGCAAGGGCAATGACACGGCCCGGAGCAGGTACAAGACCGTCCGCACACAAACCGGCACTTACTGATGCAGACAGAATGAGATATACTGCGCAACACGCGGCAGTTCAACAGCACCGAACACTACAGCAGGAAAAAGAAGCAGAAGGCCGTCCTCCATTGGCAAGGCCGTCTGTTTCAGCTGACAGCATACCGCCTAAGCAAGAAACTCCTGTTGCATTGGCTGTTTCTCCCTCTCCCCCGCCCTTACCTCCAGTTACGGAGCATACAGAGCAAAGCGCAGTAACAGAGCCTACACCGACAGAACAACCGCCCGTATCAGAGCAATCAGAGCAAGCCGTTCTGATTTCCGAAACAGACACAAGCAATATGGACTTTAATGCGATAGCCGATTTGATCGCCACGAATGAACCTTCATTTGTTGAAGCGTATAATGCGGCTGCTTATGATGATTGCATAGCAATCGCGCATAAGCTGAAAATCATTAAAAAACTTTCTGCGGAGCAGGAAGAATTTATAATTTCATATCTATCACAGTATTAAGGAGGAAACTACAATGAACACTAACAGCAAAGAAATCGACGAGATTTTGGACACAATGGCAAAGTTTGACAAAGGCTTTACCGAAGCATTCAATGCAGATGCCTATGACGATTGCATTGAAATCGCTCATAAGCTGATGAAGGGCAAGAAGATCACGCAGGAGCAGGAACAACTCATTATATCGTATTTTTCACAGGATTAAGCAAACGAAAGGGATATATAATGAACAGAAAAAAAGCAAAGCGAATCTCATTTTGTCTTTCAGACGAAGAAGATATGATGCTCCGAAAAGAGATTGAACAGAGTGGGTTAAGTATTCAAAAGTATATTTACAGAGCCGTTATTCAAGCCCCGAAAATCAAAGCGCAAGGTGACATTCCCCCTAATCTTTCTCTGAAAGATATTCGGCTCCGAACTGGTTTAAACGCTGCTGATTTTGCAAAAGCCTTTTGTTTGGATTTGCAGACACTAACCGATTGGGAAAATCTAATGCCTGCGCCGAAACCGTATATTGTCAATATGATATATGAACTGTGCAAATATCGAGGGTATTTTATTACCGAACAAAAGACCGATGAAAAAAAGTTCAATATCAGTAAAACAACACAAGTTATTGACAAGTTACTCTCCCGAATGGCTCAACTGACTAACGGAGATTTTGTAGATGCTTTTAACGCAGATGATTTTCCTCGCTGCAATGAAATGATCGAACTTCAAAGTAAACTGCGGCGATTGGATTCCAGTGAAGCCGAAAAGCTGATCAGCTTCATTAGTGTGTTGGATCTATAATTATTTGGGCAAGGGTATTGACAAATATGTATTTTGTGTGTTATAATTAAATATATTAAATATTGTGTCTAATGTGTCTAACCTTATTTAAGCCTTGCAATAATCATACAGAATGGAGCAAATAATATGAGACATACATATTACAGAATACCTAACGGTTTTCTCGATATGTTTGACAAGGCCGCAGAATTAAAGCTCGCAACAGTTTTCTATTGCCTTACCAATGCTCAGTCTGAACAGAGTATAAATGGTGACTACATAATATCGGTATCGCAAAAAACTTTAGCAAAGCTATCGGGCTTGTCCGTATCAACAATAAGGCGCACAACTAAAAAGCTGTGCGCCAAAGGATTTATTCTTTCTCAACGTCGCCCTACAAGCAACAGGAGAGCCGCTGACGGCTCTCTGATGCTCGACAAGTACACTTACATTATTAAGCACATACCGCGTGACAGGGGCTATTTCCTTGTGGATAGAGCCTATATCAGAAAAGCACAAGGACAAGCCTTTATGGTATATATGCTTTTCTGCAAGCTCTCTGATTTTTACGAAAAAGCATTTTTTCATTCTCTGAAAGATTTATGCTTAATTCTCCTATTCACACGCACCGAACTTTCAAGAGCGATCAAGAAACTGGAAAAGCTAAAGCTGATCCGCAAGTGCCGCAAGAAAACTCGATACGGTGATTTCACAGAAAACAGCTATTCAGTCTGCACACATCAGCAACAGCAGTCTGAACAAGTCAAACGAAAAGAAACGATCATTTATTCGGGCAATAAAAAGGAATCAGCCTTTGCACCAGCAACTGCAAAGACTGACATCCACTTCTCAAATTGTACCGATAATAAAGATTGCGCTTTCCTTATTGACTTTATTATACAGCAAATCAAGCCTGTTGTCAAGAGGGTAATTGGCAAAGCGCGAAATTTTTTCAAAAATTTTCTCGATAAGGGTAGTCAAAAAAATGGTAGGTCTAACTTAACCCACTTATCTATCAGAGAAAAAAGTATTATCTATCAGAGAAAAAGGTAAATTTTTCGTTTGCTTTTTATAGTTTTGATAGATACTATACACGCGGTTTTTTGAAATTTTTTTTTGGTATTTAGGTGTGGATAATCGCGGTTTTCCGTGTTTGCTGGCGCGGATCGCATTTATTTTTTTTTCTGATAGATAATTTTATAAGCGAAAGGAAGTGTCTTTTGTGAGAGCTTTAAGCAAAAGCCGAAAAGACAGCAAGCCGAAAATCCGGCGCGAATATCTGAAAATTCTGCGTCAGATATACGGCATAACTGCGCCGCAGATGGCAGAAAAGGTCGGTCTTTCCTGCCGACAGCACTATCTGCGCTATGAGAACGGCGAGCGCGAGTTTGGCGATGCTGTGCGAAAAGGATATTTTATGATCTTCTGCCGAGTTTTTTCAATGCCTATGGCATTTTTTGAAGAAGCAGAAGCCGATTATCTTTCAGCGAAAGGAGAGTTTGTTCGTGCATTTGGTCATAGCAGAAAAGCCGAGTGTCGCAAAAGCGATTGCAAGCGTATTGAAAGCGACAGTTAAGCGTAACGGATACATTGAGGGCAATGACTACATCGTATCGTGGTGTTACGGTCACTTGATGGAAATGAAGCAGCCTGATGAGTACGGAATATGGGCAGGCAACTGGAGTTTTGAACAGCTGCCGATGATCCCTGATAAGTTTCAGTTTAAGGTGAAATCTGATGCTAAAGCGCAGTTTGACGTGCTGAAAAAGCTATTGAAGGACGATAAAGTTTCCGATGTTATCTGTGCTACCGATGCTGACCGTGAGGGAGAGTGCATATTTCGCTATGTTTACAGCTTCTGCGGCTGCACTAAATCCGTAGCGCGGTTATGGGTATCTTCCCTTGAAAGCTCTGCCATAAGCAAGGCTTTTAAGACTATGAAAGGCAGCAATGCGTATAATTCGTTGTTTAGTGCCGGATATTCAAGGGCAAGGGCCGATTGGCTTGTTGGTATGAATTTTTCTCGGCTTTTCTCTGTCAGATATTCTTCCCGCCTGCCTGTTGGTCGGGTGCAGACACCTACCCTTGCAATGATCGTTAAGCGTGATTATCAAGTTACGCACTTCGTCAAGGAACAGTATTTCACAGTCGATTTTGATTGTGGTTTCCTTGCATCATCGGAACGAATTGACAATCGGGAAACAGCGGAACAGCTTGCGGCGGCGGTATCAGAGTACGGCTCGGCGGTGGTTGAAGATGTAAAGGTCGAGAATAAAACTGTCAATCCGCCGAAACTTTATGATCTGACTACGCTACAGCGTGAAGCTAATAAGCGTTACGGATATACCGCAAATCAGACCTTGAAATATCTGCAAAGCCTTTATGAAGCAGCATTGACTACATATCCTCGGACGGATTGTCAATACTTGCCTGATGATATGCAGCAAACCGCAGAGGAAATGGTTAAGGCAGTCTATACGGTCTATCCGCATCTTGGTAAAGTTCCTGCTGCTTATTCCCTCGATAAATGCGTAAATAACGATAAAGTGACAGGTCATCACGCTATTATTCCGTGTGACAATATCAAAACAGTTGATCTCCGCAAGCTCTCCGAGGGTGAACATCAAATACTCTATCTTGTATGTACGAAACTGGCTTTTGCTGCATCTGAACCGCACAAATACGAAGCTGTTACAGCCGTTTTGAAATGCGTTGATAATGTTTTTACCGCCAAAGGAAAAACTGTTCTTAACAATGGGTGGAAAGGCTTGGAAAGCAGAGCGTTTTCTGCTGATGATGATAAAAAGGAGAAGGCCGAAGAAGATACTCCCCTGCCGAAGATCGAGCAGGGACAGGAGTTTCAAATACTCGGCGCTGGCGTTGCAGAGCATTGGACTTCCCCGCCAAAGCCTTATACAGAAGATACATTGCTGTCTGCTATGGAACACGCAGGGGAAGAAAACTATGACGAGGACGCGGAGAAAAAGGGCTTGGGAACTCCCGCAACACGCGCAGGAATAATCGAGCAGCTTATGGCTCACAAGCTGGCTATGCGAAAGGGCAAACAGATTTTTCCGACAGACACAGGAAAGAAACTGATTGCAATATTACCGCCCGAAATCAAGTCTGCAAAGTTGACGGCAAACTGGGAAATGAAATTGCAGGATATTGAGCGCGGGGCATATAGCGCTGAACAGTTTATGACCGAGATCAAGCAGTATGTTATTGACACTTGTGCAAGATATTGTTCCGTGGACGATAAGGTGTCATTTGATGAAAAGTCTATTGGAAATTGCCCTAACTGCGGAGCAGAGATTAAACAGGGCAAGTTCGGATATTACTGCACCGGCAAATGCGGTATGAATATCGCAAGGGTGTATAACAAGGAGCTTACAGAGGGACAGCTTTCAAGGCTCCTTGCCGGTCAAAAGGTCAGCTTTACAGTTAAGGGGAAAAAATCGACCGTGTTTCCTCAAATCGAGCCTTTTTCCTACAAGAACAAAGAGGGAAAGGAAATATCCGGATTTCAATGGTGCTGCATTCTTGATGATGTTATTGACAAATTCAAAGATCACGCAGACCCAAAATACAATCTGTAAACGGACTTGGAATTCTAATTAAGGAGATATGGAATTATGAATAAGAAATACAGACTTAACGCTGAATGGGTATCATATATGAAAGCATACCGGATATATGATCCTAACAAACCGCAGCGGACAATAGCATACTCTGATGATGATATTGACCGTCTTGATGAGATAGCAAGAGAAAATGGCTATGACGGCATTTCAGAGTGTGATAGCGATTCAATGCACGTTGAACTTTATGACGAGCAGGGGTCCGATCCGGATGAACCCATTGTTCTTGCTTTCAACGGCTGGAGAAAATAATATAGATAGAGGTGTCAAAATGGTAAAAGAATATATGGAGCTGTTAGAGCTGCTCACGGCCCGGTTAAATGATAAAATCAAGCAAAATGAACAAGAGGGTATGTATGACTTTATTCCTGCCGATCAAACAGTTGATGACACACTACACAGTGCTATTTTAAACTATGCAAGAGATTTGTGTCCCGATGCAATAGAAAGTGCAGCTGCATCAGCTGATAACAGGATTAGGACTTACACATTGGAATTAACAGCAGAAGAAATCAAAACATTATTGCAAGCGCTTTCCGATCAATCAGAACAGGACCTTTGCAATAAGATCATCAACAGGGTAAAAGAGGAAAGCCATTGTGAAATAGATGATACTTGGTGGTTGAATGATCTTAATGATCTTATTTTACCGGAGCAATCAGGCGGGCGAAAATAGGTCATTTTTCTCTGAAAGATAAATCCCTCTACCGGCGCTGCTGCCGGGGGAGGGGTTGTGTCTATAGACACACTTTCAATTGAACATTAGACTTGACAAACAACCTAAAATAGTATATACTATGTATATACACAGTTTGAAAGGGGTTGTTTCAATGATCGCTAAAATTCAGAAATGGGGGAACAGTCACGGTATCAGACTGCCGAAGTCTATGCTTGATGCCCTCGATTGGAATGTCAATGAAGAAATCGAGATAGAAAACGTCAACAACTCTATTGTTATCACTCAACCGAAAGTTCACAAGCATAAAAGCATAGCAGAATTGTTTGAGGGCTATGAAGGAGATTATTCGCCCGAAATAGTTGATTGGGGCGAAGATGTGGGGGCAGAAAAATGGTAAGTCAAGGTGATATAATTAAGGTTAATTTCAACCCGCAAGTAGGTCACGAACAGGCTGGGTATCGCCCTGCTTTAGTTATCAGCAATAATTTTTATAACAAGAAAACAAAGTTAGCGATTGTAAGTCCTATTACCAATACCAATCGGAACTATCCTCTGCATATTCCCCTCGATGAGCGCACAACTACAACAGGTGTTATAATGTGCGATCAAATCAGAACACTTGATCTTAATTCTCGACACTATTTTTTTGTCGAGAAAGTTCCTGCTGATATTCTTAAAAAAGTAATTGATGTTGTCTATGCGGAAATCGAATGTGAAGATGATGAGCCTATCTTGCCTATGCCCGACAACGGAAGAAGATAGTTTTTAATAAAGGAGGGCTGAAAATGTATAATATAATGCACAAGAACAGAATTATAGCTGAAGCTGATGAAACCTGCATTACACGAATAGTTGAAAAGGATTTGTGTCCTGCTTGTTTTTGTGAGGGTATGGATATTGAATACTGGCTGAAAAGCAGATACATTGACGTTCATCGTTCACACTCCCGACAGCTTTTTAAAGCCCTGCGCTTGAAAACCGATGCTGATCTGCACGATATAATCAGTATCGGACACGGTATATCAATTACAGATAATTGGTGGATTTGTCGCAAAGAGGAAACTGATTTAGATTACAGAGCCTTAAAAGAGTATAACGAGGAAATTGCCAATATTGCCTTTTACGGCTCACCTAACAAGGAATATAATATCAAAGGATATACCGAACTCGGCACAACAGGCAGCTATGAAAAGACTTGGCGGTATATCAACGATCATTGGTATATGTTCAAGCAGGGCAACAAGGCTGAACTTGTATCAGAATACTTTTCTTTCTGCTTTCTAAAAGAAATGGGACAGCCAGTTGCAGAGTACAATGTTATGCGAGAAAAATCCGCTTTAGGTTTGGAGCAGGAATTTGTTATCAGTAAAGACTATACTGATAATGCGAAATACGATTTTGAGCCTTTCTTCAATTACTTTGATGACAATGAGGATTATGACTATATTATTCCTCGGTTGGAACAACTTGAAAAAGAATACAAATGTCCCAATCTTGTGAAGAAATATGTTGAAATGTGTTTCTATGATGCTTTGCTTTTCAATGTTGACCGTCACAATCAAAACGCAGGATTTTTAAGGGATAGCGTTACTGGAAAAATCATCGACCTTGCTCCCTGCTATGACTACAATTTAGCTTTGGCAGCTACGAAAACCCCTATTTTTGGTAAAAGCGGTGATTTAATGAGTTTCTTCGTGAAGTCGGACAACTGTATGGAGATTATCGGTTCATCTGATACTCAAAAGAAGGATACTGTCAAGGCTGCTATTGATAATGCTGTTAAGCAAACACAATCAGTCTTTCCAAATGATAATATCAATTATTCTGTGTTTTCCGACTATATTCTCAATGCTTATGACTATTTTTGTTCTGCACTTTCAAAATATCCTGCGTGTTCCGAGCTTTTGAAAAACGAGAATGAAATAAAATAATTCTTTATCTGACAGATAAAAAAGCTGCGTTCTCGGTTCGGACCGAGGGCGCAGTTCTTTTTGTGTCTATAGACACACTCTTGATTATATCATATTTTCGATTGCCTTTGCCGCTTTTTCATTTTCACTGGAGATCTGATGAGCATAATATCTTAATGTGATTTCGGGATTGGAATGACCTAATCTGCCCGACACGGTTGTGATCGGCGTGTTGGCAGCTATCATCAAAGAAGCGTTTGTGTGCCGCAGGGTGTGCGGCGTACTGATTGACAGATTGTATTCTCGGATAAATTTATGATAATACTTTGTCACATTGTTGGGATTGATCGGATCGCCGTCCTCGGTCACTATCAGTCTTTGGTATGGCTTGGGCGTATCAATATTGCATTTTTCTTTCTGATAGATAAGAATGTCTTTGAAAATTTCTGCTACCTTTTCATCAAATGAAACAATCCTGCGCGACTTCGGCGTTTTAGGTGTGTCGGTGAAAATGCCGCGCTTGGGAAGATAATAGCTTGCTCGGCTGATAGTTAGGATTTTGTTTTGAAAATCAATATCTCTCCATTCCAATCCGCAGACTTCCCCGCGCCGCATACCCGTATAAAGAAAAAGCAATATCGCTTCTTTGAATGGCGATACTGCATAGGCCCTGACATATTCAACGAGTAACTGTGCGGATTTTATATCAAGACACCTTGCTTCGATAGCGTCTGTGATTTTCGGCGGTCTGACCTTAATCATAATGTTATCAGCTATTGCTCCGTCAAATGCAGCGTCTTTCATAATTTCGTAAAGCAATTTATGATAGTGCGAGATCGTTCTGTCTGACAACTTGTCTGTGCGCTCGATAAAGAGTGCTTTTACTGACATATCAAATGCCGCTGCGACTTTTTCAGCAGAGTTTCTATTGACATTCTTTTCCTGTAAGATACTGCTTTTGATATATGCTTTGATGTTTTTGCCCTTGATCTTTACAAGGTTGATACACGCGGAAGTCGGCGCATAACGTGTCTGCTCTGACTTGGTTTCGCGCAGATAATGGTAAAAATCATAAACATCTGCCTGTGTGATCTTTCCGAGGGGGATTGCTCCGAGGTATTCAACTATTCTCTTTGACAAGCCTTCATACCGCGTGAATGTGTTGATTTTCAGTTCTTCCTCTTTTCTTGCAAGCCACATTCTGACATACTCACCGATTGTTGTTCTCTGATTGACATACATTTTAGGTCACACTCCTTAAAAATATATCAAATTATAGATTAACAACGGTGCTGTTGTCAAGCGGTGATGTTTTTGCTTGACCTTGACGGTGAAAAATTCTTTATCTGACAGATAAAAGAAAAGTGTGTCTATAGACAGTACCCTCTCCCGCTCGGTGATGAACCGTTCGGGATTTTTCTTTTTGCTTGCGGCCTTCATCAGCCGCCGCTGACTGCTGTTGTATTTCTCGTTTATCTCAACCATCCGGGCCCGCGCCAGCTACAAGCATACCACACTCTGCCCCGAAAAGCACGATTCGGACGGAGAATTAAGGGAAAGGACACATTTGGATATAATTAAAGAGGGAACCGGATTGCTCCGATTCCCCCAAGTATGTATCCGAAAACACATACCCCTATTAATACTATTATACCATATAAATATAAATATGTCAATATTTATTGACACTTTATATAGACTCACTTTTCCTCGCGGCGCTTGACAAAGCCGAGATCATATAGTATAATATCAGTAACTTATTTTTCTCCATACCCCTATAAAAAACAGACTACGATCAGCATAAAACGGCTTGATAGTAGTCTGTTATTATTTATAAAAATTTTACAAAACGCTTGACAAGGGAAACTATATGTGCTATAATAAAAATAGGAATTAAAAGCACCCGCAACGGTGCGTGTGTAGAGAGACACACACACCGTCATCATCATAAAAGTGTTGGCAGCACTGATATGACTTAGCGAATGCCATTTAAGTTCCCGCGATTATTATATCACAGGGATACTATAGATGTCAAGACCTATTTCTATCGTGTTAGCCGCACTGGAAATGGGTCTTATTTCTTGCTTAACGCAGCCCTTGTTGCAGGCTGTTGATATAAGAGCGGTACCAGCTGATCTGATCTCGGTTAAAGCCACACACATTCACATCTTTAACCGGGTGAAGAAAAGCCTTTGACCGATACCGTTGACAATTAAATAGAGAAATGAACGTCTGATAACACTGACGAAACAAACGACAACTAACTTGCATTAACGAGCTTAATGCTCCGCAAGTCAGATCTGCTGCCGCAGGGGTAACTGATCTGTTCGCCTTGACCTATCTCACCGATAGCAGCGAGTATATATCCTCGGTAAGAGGTGAGCTACTGCTTGGACTAATCAGTTGATATGCAGGGGTATCTGTGGAGATACTGCATATTGAAAGGCGCAGACTAAGTGACAGTAAGCAATGGTCTTTGCCGTAAGTATGATAGCAATGTCGCGCAAAGGGAATAACGTTCATAACAAAGCAATTGCAGCAATTAAAATGATTTATTCAAGTTTCCCCCAAAATATACATTTTAATCACAAAGCTGTGTGTCTATAGACACACTATTGCAGAGTGGCAGGGGCGGAGTAATCTGCTCCTGTTAATGCGGAGATCAAACGATCTGCGGTCACAACCCCGTATTTCTTTCATTCGTTTGCGGATATGGCAAAAAGTCCACATCAAGTGCAGACTTTTTGCTATCCATTGGCAGGGGCAGAAGGGATCGAACCCTCGGCACGCGGTTTTGGAGACCGCTGCTCTTTGGTAAACAGTGAAAGGAAATAAATCATCACTAAAAAAGCCGACAAAAATGCTTGTCGGCTTTTTTAGGGGCATAGGCAGGGTCGCTCCCTGTGGGCAGGTTCAAGTGTTCTTCCCTGCCCTTCCTGTGCCTTTAATGAAGAACACAAAATATTTTATTCTCTGATAGATAAATCTATCAGAAAGAAAGGATTTGATTGAATGAAGAACACGATCATTGCAATCGCCAATCAGAAAGGCGGCGCAGGAAAGACCACATCTGCTATGAACATCGGCGTTATTCTCCGTCAGAAAGGCTATAAGGTGTTGCTTATAGACCTTGACCCGCAGAACAGCCTTTCCACAACTTATCTCAAGCACGAATACAATCCCGAACAGCCTACGATCTCCGAGTTAATGAACGCAGTAATCAATCGTGATACGATTGACATTTGCAAGTACATCTGCTATAATAAGGCTAACGAGATCGACTATATTCCGTCCGACATAAGGCTTTCAAGTATTGAAAGACAGCTTGTAGTAACAAGATATGCTGAAACGGTTTTGATGAAAGCCTTTAACAAGACAAAATTTGATTATGACTTTACAATAATTGATTGCCCGCCTGCGTTGAGCCTGCTCCTTTATAACGCGCTCTGTGCAGCTGACTATGTGCTTGTTCCGGTCCTCTCGCAGATAATGGCGCTTGACAGCGTTCCGATGCTTCTTGATACAATTAACGAGGTCAAGGACAATGCAAACGAAAACCTCGATGTGATAGGATACATCACAACAGCTTATAATGAAACAAAAATGTCAAAGGAAGTAGAGAACGCACTTAAAGAAAACTTTAATTCTCTGTATCTTGGACACGTTTCACAGGCTATTGCAGCATCGTATTCCTCGGATAAGGGGCTTGCACTCTCAATGTATAAGAAAACCTATGACAATCAGAAATACAATCAACTTGCAAGGGAGTATTCGCAGATAGTCGATAAGATGCTCGCACATATCAAATCAAATTGAATTGTGCGTGATACGGAAACTCACAAATGAGGTGATATTATGAAAGAGATCACTATTCCCGAAGGAATCATTGAGAAGGTCAAGAAGCAGAATGCCCTGCTGACCGAAGCAAAGGCATTGAAAGACGAAATTGCTGAATGGTATGAAAACAACATTGAAAACAATTTCTTCTATGGGGACATTGATCCTGACCGCATAGCTTATATTTCCGCAAGCTGCGAAGAAGATGAAAGAGTTTTCTTAATCAACATCAAGCACAACATAGAGCTGTTAAATGAACGCCGTGAGGCTTTAGGAGATGAAACAGATGATGAAGAAGGCTGGTAATTCACCCGCAGGGCAGAAAAAATATCCTTTCTCTGCCGATAAACACGCACACGATATAGAACTTGTCGCAAACCGTTCTTTCAATCTTGCACAAGAAGCACTTGATAGGAAAGATTATGACGAGTATGATCGCTTAATGGAAATGCACGAAAAGGCCGATGAGGTCTTAATGGCTATCCAAAGCGGTATGGTCAACTACAAGGTGGCAATGCTTGACGGTGAGACGCTCGGCAAGGCAAAAGAAATGGTCAGCATAGCATCTGCTATCCGCGACAAAGCTACGATGCAATATAATCCGGATGAACCGGAGACTGTTGTAAACGAAGATGTAAGTATTTCATCATCTCCGGACAGTAATGCAAGTCAGGAGGAAAATACAAATAGTATCGGAATAATAGATACCCTCATTGAAATGCAGCGCGAGATAGCAGATGTCAAAGAGAAATTAATATCCTTTAATTATGATTATGAATCAAAAGTAAGTATTGCCGAATGGTTATGTGATGCGCTTGATTGTAGAATAGATGTAATATTGAAAGAGTATAGCGACAAGAACGATGATGAAATCTATTACACGCAGAGCAATGGCCGAAAGTGATGGTGAAACAGACTCCAGTCGGTGATTGGACGCAGATGTGTAACTTTAGAGCCGTAGGCTCTTTTTTTGTGTTCAACTATAAAGGAAACATTATGATATCATAGGAGACATAAGGGAGTGATAATATGACAATAAATCTTATATTTAAAATAGTATTATTTGTTGGCGTTTTTCTTGCAGGAGCAGGAGGAATAACAAATTTGTTCCTGTTTGGAAAGGAAGAACTGGACGGCACAACTAAACTTGATATGGTAATAATCATCGGCCTGTTTCTTTTAGTAATAGGAGTTTTCGGACTAATGACACTGAAGATAATTCAATAGGAGGAATAATATTATGGCAGCATTAAATCTCAACGCTAACCGCCCGAAGGTTAGTCTTAACGATACAACAAACATCAACATCGAACAGGTCATCAGCGATAATGCTGATAAGGTAGTCGAGATTCCCCTTGACGAACTGGTTGGGTTTAAATATAAAGGCGCGATACAGCCGTTCGCAGTTCGTGACAATGAGGTCGCTATTCTCGTTGAAAGCATATCGACTTACGGACAGCTGACACCCTGCGCCGTCCGCGAGTATAAAGGCAAGTATCAGATCATCAGCGGACACAAGAGATTAAAAGCTGCAAAAAAGCTCGGTCTTGAGCATCTGAAATGTATCATCATCGAGTGCGACGATCAGACAGCCTTTGAACTTGTAAAGCATTATAACATTCAGCGCGACAAGCCGAAGCCCTCGGAAATTATGGAACTTGTCATACAGACCAAAGCAAAGAACAAGACCGCTGACGGAGAAGAAGAACTGACCGTTACCGAGATTGCAAATCTTTTCGGTGTCGGCAGAAAGCATATCTATCGCTGCTATTCGCTCCGCAAGCTGCCGAAGAAGATACACAGCGCGGTTGATGAAGAAATCATCGGCACGAATGACATTGAAAGAATCGTGAACAATATCCCCGCAGAACATCTTGACAGCTTTGCAGAGTGGGTAGAGTATCAGGACAAGAAGATTTCAAGCAGCACTCTGAAAAAGATTTATGAGTATTCCGAAATCTGTCTGAATGACCCCGAAAAAGACTTCGATGTTGATGCAATCAATCAGTTCATCGACAACTATTCCTCAATGAAAGATGATGCGGACCCCGAAGCAGCTGATGAAGAACCCGATCCGTACAATTCTACAGACGGCATCAATTTCTTCTCTGTAATCAGAATGAAGTATCCGAACCTTTCCGCGCTCCCCGACAGCGAGATTTCTTCTCTGATAGATAATCTGCTCGTTGAGCATTTCAATGCATAGTAAACAAGCAAACAAGGCGGCTCAATCAAAATGAGCCGCCTATAAAAATTGTCTATAGACACACTCTCTGCCGTTGACAAATACCGCTTTTTCGGATATAATAAGATTAAAAGCACCCATACTTAATATAATAACAGATAACAGAAAGCGGTGATTGCAGTGAAAAAGCCCATTTATTATTTAATGAACAAAGATCGGTGTGTTTTAAGTTTCTCACCAAAAAGAGAAGCCTTTTCCGATGATGTTATATTTGAAGAAATCAGCCGTTTTTCTGATGTTCCGTTTGGCTTTGGTGATATTGATTCTTGGATTGAAAACCGCAAGGCTTCAAAACACAACGAACATTTGAAGAAGATAATGGAAGATCACCATTGTAATGACCACGAAGGATTTGTTAGATTGACACACGCGGCGAACATTAACGATACCTTTTGGGTTAAAAGAGAAGATGAAACTATCAACTGGAATGATGTTTCTCTGTATGATAATGAGTTCAGCACCGTTATATCAGAACTTGCTTTTGGCGGCGCTGGGTTAGGCGAAAACGAACAGCTTTCTTCAACCTCTCCCGAACTGACCTGTGACGGCAGTTTTCGCAAGTGTTTCAGAAAAGAGAAAGCGTTAGGGCAATTTGGCTCGGATATATATATTTATAAGCGCAGGGGCGAATTGAACAATGAAGGTTTGACCCCATATTGTGAAATGCTTGCATCTGAAATATCTGCAATAATCAGCCCCGACAATTACGTCGATTACAGAATAACCTATTTGCACGATAAGTTAGCATCAAGATGTAATCTGTTTACAAATGAAAAACAAGGCTACGCATCATTTTCAAAGGTTCACGGAAACAAATACAACAGGTTACAACCCATTTTTGAGTATTACCGCTATTTAGGCAGCGAACAACAATTCCGAGAATTACTTGTAATTGATTCGTTGTGCTTTAATATTGATAGACACAGAGGTAATTTCGGTATTATTTTTGATAATGATACTCTTAAACCGATAAGCATCGCACCTGCTTTTGACTTTAATTTATCTATGTTGTATAACTTTACCGATGATGAATTGATGAACGCAAACAGCAAGATGTATGACCTAAAGCCAAAGCTCGGTGATGATTTTACTCGGATTGGACAGCAGGCTATGAATTCAGTTATAGCCGAAAGAGTAAGAAAGATTAAAAACCTTTCATTTTCCTTTAAAGGCGATGATACATTCATTCAAAAGCGTCTTGAAAGGATATTTGAATTGATCTGCATACAAGCCGATGCAATACTCTCTGATACCAAAATGTATATTAAAGATGTGTTTGTATCAGAAAAAACCGAAGCCTATCGGCAAAAGGAACAAGAATATAACAAAGCAATACAGTATTTTGATACTCTTACTTCACTTGTTGAGAAAGAGTATCCTGATGTTTTAATAAGCAGTACCATAGCAAAAGAGGATTCTGAAACATTTACGGTTAATCTAATTATTGAGGGTACAAACAGCACAAACAACTACATTGAGATTGATTTTTTAAATCGGAAAATCAGCACAAAGTATTCCTCTGATAAATTTGCCGATGTGGAAGAATTTGTTGTAAAAAAGTTATATGAACTCACTGGATATGATGAATTTGGAGAATACAATCAGCGAAATCCCGATGTAGGTATTGATACTGTAAATAAAGATAAGCCGTAACACAAACAAGCTGAAAGAGGAGAAACGCAAATATGGTATTCTATGAAAATACTGGAATAATCGGCTTTACCAAAGACGAGAATGACAGAGTTACCGAAGAATGTATATTGCTTGCTGACGGAACTGTGTACCACACAGCCGAGATCAATCCGAAAGACCGGTTTATGACCGAGAGCTATATCAAAAATGTTCAAGCCGATCTCGATGAGCTGCCTATGATTGTAGGTTTCCGTCCAATGAAGTACCTGAAACAGCTTGAGGAATACGGCTTAAAAATCCCGGAAGAAAAGATCGTTGATCTGCTTGATGCCGAAGAAAACGGACAAAAGTTTGATTCGGCACTATCTCTTGCAAAGCGTTGGAACGAAAAATATGCAGATAATCTTAAAGAGCCTTTACCTTTCTATAGTGAAATGGAACTTGGAAGAGTGCTTTATATCCGCATCTGTAACAATGATGATACTCCCAATCCTCCGCAAGAAACAAGTATTTTTGATTTTGAGGACAGATATGACCCCGATGATGACGGCTTACCGTTTTAATTGAATTATTATGATAGTACGCAAGGATAGCGCGTTTTGACAGGAAACAGAATTGACTGCAACAAGCAGGAGTGATATATGAAAGTATCTAAACACATCAAAGCTCAAATACACAAGGCCGCAAAACTCAAAGCCGAAGCAAATGAAATAGTTTCAGAGATTGAGAATTATCTTATTAGTAAAGGCATTGACCCTGATATGTTTCGCGGCACATCAAATAATGAAGGGTTTGTAGCACCTGATTATTTAACCGACCTTGATTATGGTATAGATGTGACCGATGATCTTGTTGCTTTTCTTGAATCGGAATTTAAAGACTTTTAAAGGGAGATTGCAAAATGGAATATAATCACGAAATCTGCTTGATGCAGGAGGTCCTCAACGAATACTGCGCCGATATTCTCGGCTTTATATATCGTAACTATACTTATCAGAACAAACCGCTGCCCGAAGTTATTCAAAAGCACAAGGACGAAGTGATTGAGATCAAGTCAACGCTTTTTCCGCAGGACAGCATTGAACCTCTGAAAGCAAAGAAAGAGCAGCTGCAAAAAATATATAAACACGTTAAATTAGTCACCCCTTTTCCGTATCAATAAGAAAGGGGCGTGATTATATGGAAACTGATCTGACATCGTATTCTGTTGATGATGTTAATCGCGGTGTCAAAGAAGTCTATGACTATGTGACACATAATAAACTCCCCTGCAACAAACCGAACGCGATCCTGTTGGGCGGTCAGGGCGGTGCAGGAAAATCCACATTGCACGAACTGTTTACAGAACTTTATGCGGGTAATATCGTTATCATCAATGGTGATGAATACAGACGGTATCACCCACATTATGCTAAAATCTGTGAGGAATACGGCGAGAACGCTGCTAACCATACACAATCAATAGCTAATACCATTGCCGCTTTCCTTATGGAAAAGCTATCCAATGAAGGATACAACCTCGTTATTGAAGGAACGTGCCGTAGAGCAGATGTCCCTCTAAAAACGTGTTGTGATCTGAAAGAAAAAGGCTATACAGTTGAATTGAGCGTGATGTGTACATCTGCTGATGTGGCTTGGCAAAGTACAATTGACAGATATAATGAAATGGCTAACACAGAGGGAATGATACCGAGAGCGGTTCCCCGTGACAAGTTTGAAGCAACAGTCGCGGCCCTGCCCGATAATATTGAAGCACTCTACAAAACCGGAAACTTTGACGAGATCACTCTGTATAATCGGCAAAAAGAGTGCTTGTACAGAATGACCGAAACTCCGAATGTAAGCCCATACAATACGATGTATGACAGCCTACACCCCGATGAGATACTTCCCTTTTTGGAGCTTGCAAAATCTCGCTGATTTCTTTATCTGACAGATAAAAGAATAGTTAATCAGAGCTTGTAATTCTTTGAATTGCAGGGCTTTTTTATTATATGAGAAAGAGTGATGTTTTTTGAAAAAGAACTCCAAAATGCAGATCACGCTTGATTGTGTAGCTGAATATCTTTCTCTGCGCAGAGAAGATTATTACAAGCAATATGAAAGCAATGAGAATATCGTTAATCATCTGCAAGCAGACTTGATATATCACGTTGCAATGGCTATGAAAAAAGGATTTTTCAGAAACAGTAAACACTATTATCCTAAAGATATAGTCTTTGTAAAATTTATGGAAAGCAATATCGTAAAGAACATTATGAACAGCGGCTATTATTGGTATTGCAGTAACGGTGAAATTCTTTCAATCAAGGACGAGGATATTTTTCAGTAGGAAATGTATATATAGTATAATTACGCGGCTTTTGGACGTTCAGAAGCCGCGTTTATTATATAATCGTGTGTCTATAGACACAAATCTTATACCGCGTAGAAAGAAGGTGTTATTCCAATGAATTATAACATCCATATCATTGACAGCTTTTTAAAATCCAAAGCTGATCGAAAACCCAATTCGCTGCGATCAATCACAGCTGATTGCAAGGTTCTGTCTCAGTATCTCTCTGAAAACGAATTGAGCATTTTTCAGATGAACAACAACGCTGATTTTACTCAATATGCCAACTGGCTCAAAGAAAAATACTCAAGCCGAACCGTTCATCGCAGATTATGTACTCTGAGAGCTGTGATAAAATACTGTGAGGATCAAAAAATAATAGCAAAACAAAAGGATATTCTTTCCATTGAACAGAAATTTGATCCGATAATCTTGGCCGAAACAAGGATCATATCATTACTGTACAATTATTGTTTGTCCTGCAATGCAGACGATAATTACTTTCAGTGCCGTGATAAAATGATATTCTTATTTATGATCGTATTAGGCTTGAAGCCTTCTGAAATATGTTATATTAGGGTCGATGATATTCACGAACAAGAATTGTTTTTTACGAATTCTATTGGAAAGACAGAATACAGATTATGGGAAAAAGATGTGTTCCGTGAACAGTTCGATGTGTATATGAAGAAAAGGAATGAATGGTTGAGAAAGCAAGGCGCATCTTCTGACAGTCTCTTTATTGATCGCTTTGGAAATGAAATCACTCCTGATAATATAAAAAATGCGTTTCAAAAGATCAAAAAAAACTGTAGCATTGTTGAAAACGTAACTTTATCAAGCATCAGGAACCGATGCATACTGGATTATTATGAGCAAATGCCCGACAGCCTGCTGATCTCAAAAATATTTGATATTACTAAAACTCGAATAGACAAGCTTGTTGAATGCAGTGTGTCTATAGACACACATAATTGAAAACCGGGTGAAAGGAATGGTTTTATGGATAATGCAAAGCGTTCAGCTTGGAACATCAATCAAAGCCAAATCATTCTTACGGATTCTGAAATACAGGGATTGAAGTATTACATCTATAACGGTAAATACGGACTTTCTTCAGCTTGGGTTTCTGCGTCGTATTATTCACATCAGATAGCTATGTATAATATTGATACCGGAGTAATAAAGGTGGGAACTTCGATTATCAAAAGCGGCTCTGTCATTACTCCTAATGAGTTTTACGGCAAGTGTCAATCTTACTGTAAAGGTGAGTTTGTTACAGATACTAACGGGGTTCTGCTTGAGTATAAAGGCAGCGGTGATAACGTTGTTGTGCCAGACGGAGTAAAAACTATATCTTCATCAGCATTTTTCAATGTCCGTGACTATTTGAAAAGCCTGACACTGCCTGAAAGCGTTACAGAGATTGCAAACTTTGCTTTTGCAGAGTATCCCGTTCTTGAAGCTGTACATTTGCCTGAAAGCCTAAAAAGCATCGGGGTCCGTGCTTTTGCGCATTGTGAAAAACTTGAAAGCATATACATTCCCGAAAGTGCAGAGGTGTGGCAGGATGCTTTTATAGGCTGCGTTAAGCTCGATCTTGACAACGAACAGATTTATCCCTCTTTCGTTATCCCTTATCTCAACAATGGTCGCAAATAACTTTTATCTGTCAGATAAAATGAGTGTGTCTTTAGACACACATAACCGTAAACCGCGTGAAAGGAATGGCTTAATGGAAAATATTGATTTAGTTTACAGTGAGGACGATAATGGCTACTATTGGCAGGACTTTGATGATGTCAAACAGCCTACATCTCAGATTTTCAGCACTAAAAGCGAAGCTATAAAAGCTAAAGAAAATCACACTATTATGTGGAACGGTACAAATAAGATGTGTTTTGAGATTGATCTTCATAAGGAAGAAGATGATCCTATTATCATTTCCGACTCTGGCAGAAAATGAAATGATTTATCTGTCAGATAAGAAAAAGAGTTGCTCTATCAACAATTTTTGACACAATAACCGCGAGAAAGGAATGGTATTTTTATGAGTATTGAAGAAAAAAGAACAGCGTTAATTCAGAAACTACAAGCCGAACTGGACGAATTTGTTACCGCGAATGTTACAGACGGTGAAAAGAAAACACAGCACGAACTTATCAAGTCGGCTGCACCGACTATCGACAACTGCATAGAGATTATTTTTGCAGTGTCCGAATACGGTGATGAGCTTGTGCTGAGCGAAGCAGATTATGACAAGCTGCTTAACAGCAGGCACACTCTGCTTGCTCTGAATGACCGTTTTGTATCTTCTGACTATCACACAACGGACAGTGCAGAGATCATAGATTTTATCAATAACTTTGTTCACAAGGAAGAATTCGCAGAGATAACACGTTATGGCGAGCAGAACTACACTTTCCTTATGGAAGGCATTAAAAATACAAAAGAAGAAAGCTCTGACAAACTGAACTTAACAGACGAGTTTATCAAAGCACTTCAGAAAAACCCTTACTATAAGGTGATTGTGGAGAACGGAGAGCTTTCTGTTTCTATGGCTTTTTCAGGTAACAGGCTCTTGGATAGATATCCGTTATCCTTGCTGCCGACAGACACCGATCCGTATAATCAATTACCACCATTTAACACCCCATACCTTATTACTAACGAAGCTCCCGCCGAAATTCCTATCATCTTTCTCGCTTTTAATAGTGTTTTGCGTGATGTTCATAATTATAATTATGGGTCAGAGTTTCCTGATCTTCCCCGCAACGCTTCTCTCCGTGAGGACAAGTGGCATATCATTGATAAACTTGGCGATTATGTTCTTTGTTCTTCTCCCACAACAGGCAAAGGTGCAGAGAATATAGTTCAGTACGCCGTATGGGAATATGATGATATTCGCGGCGGCTGTTCGTCCGGCAATTACTATTATGATTATGAATCTGCACAGCGCCGTCTTGTTGAGAGAGCAAATGTACTTCCGACAAGCTGCGCCTGCGCTCTTGATATGGGACAGCTTTCAGAAGTCGTACACAGCCTTCCGGGGGATGCTTTTGATGTTTTGGAAAACATATCAAGTGATACAGTTCTTAAACTCTATGAAACCTATGATAAATCACTTGCATCAAAGGCATCTACCGAATGCTTATCTAACGGTTTTTACCCTATAAATAAAACTGATGCTAATGTGCTGCTTTGTCTGCCGCAAAAAAAGATTGAAGAATACGGATTAGTAATATGTCCGCTGTATTCTAATTATCATTCTTATTTATTGAGTGATGCTCTTGCTGATAAGATAAGTCTATCCGAGGTTTCAGTAAACTGTTATGAGGATTATCTTTCTCTGTCAGATGAATTATATAATGGCTATAAAACTGATACTGTTTTTGGTATCAGATGCGAAAACAAGCCTGACACGGAAATGAATTTTTCATCCTTTTCAGATGTGTTCCTTTCACCTGCACGTTGGAATCTCGGCGAAATGATCAACACCTATAACGATGAACTGTTCAACAATATAGGTCAAGGCGGTGGAAGAAAATGATTTACAATGAGATCGACGAGCGCATTATGAAGTATGTTCCGAAAGCCAAACAGAAAGCTATCAATGCCGCGTGGCGTGATGCTGACGGCTATTGGATCGAACTGAAAGACGGATATAATGCGGGAAGAATGGACAACAGCGGTTGTCACACTATTCACGAAGAAACAATTACTGAATTACGATATCAAATAGCAGGAATTGAAGTCGATAAGGCTTATTGGGAGGACAAGCAAATGCCCGAAAACAATGCAACAGAAAGCATAATCTATTCTTCTACAAACGGTGACGGCCTTATGGCAGAAATCATTGAGCAGGACAGATTTACTTCGCTGCTTCATATTGTCAGCGGGAACAATAAAGAGTACGCTGTTGCGCTTATGCCTGCATTTGACGATAAAGCAGGAACATTCACCTCGCGGGTTACTTCTCTCTTTGAAACCGAGGAATCAGCGCAAGAAGCACAAAAGGTGTATGAACTGGAACGACGCAAAGCCTATTATCAAGGTATTTGCAGAGATATGGCGAAGATCATAGAAGATACACGTCACGAAACGTACCGCTATGACCTTGATAAAGCCGTAAAAACGTGCTTTGAAGAATATTCAGAGGAAGATGTTATATCGGCTCTTGCCTTATATATCAGACAACATCATTGGGACGGCAGAATAAGCGACAAGAACAAAGACTTTTTTGCCGAACATCTTAATAATACCAAAGACGAAAATATAACAGGATTTGCCGTTGAAATGGCACATCCCGCAGTTATGGACGGCTTTGCTAATTATGTAAGGAAATTCCTTTCGATGAATGAACAGGATTTAAAGAGAGAAATGATAGTCGAGTTCTATACCAAAGACAAGGACGTTAGACAGACTATTCAAGATGCCGTTCTGCACTCCGATTACTATAAAGCTGATGATAACAAGCTTACCGTGTATTCTTGGTTCGTACACCTCGATCATTATAAAGATGTAATTGACCGTTGTGATGTCGGCGCTATCTATGATATTAACAATCGCTGCCTATATCCCGAAGATAAGTTTTCATATCTTATCATTAACGGTGACAGCAACAAGGTTAAATCAATCAGAGATTATGCTGAAAGCATCGGCGCTGGCATAGAGGATTACAATCCCGTTTACTCAACGCTGACTGTCCGGGTCAAAGCAGGACACGAAAAGGATATTGCCGATCCTGCAAGAGATTACGGACTTGTCTGCAAGATCGAAACTGACCCTATGGACAGGTTAAGGCGGCTTATCAACGATTATTGTGAAGCTGAATATGGCACTCCTGCCAACTTTTCAAATCCCGATCACGTTGGTATTGCATACACCGAAGATGAAGAATGCGAATTGCCGATTGAAGTCTATGCGGATATTGAAGATCTACGCATTATTAAACTATTCAATAATGTGGAGATCAGCGAAACCTTCTATAACAACTTGACCGATATGGGAGATGTTTTTCTCAATCCTTCGTTTGATGATTTCATTTCATTCTCTGACGATGAGGATATGAAGGTGCAGGAAATCAAAGAAGAATACAAAAGAAATCAGCCGAAGATCACTGAGGACACCGAGGTCACAGGGCTTGTATTCAAAATGTATAGTGACGGCAGCGGTTCAGCTGAATACAACGGAGAGCCTATAGGTGCTGTTGATTATGCTACCAATGAATATAAGGTAGGCAACAGAGCGTGGGACGTTCTCTCAACAGGAGCGCCCGATGATGATACGGTGAACTTTGAAGAAGCCTGCCGTAACTACGCTGTGAATGAATGTGGTGCAGAACGAGTTAAGGCTGACGATGAGATCATTTTGCCTGAACAGGGCAACGGCAGGAAATAATCCTTTTATCTGACAGAAAAGAACTGTATGAAAGGAATGATATCATTATGAAAATTACAATTGAGGTTGACGATGACCTATTTTCAAATGAAATAACCGATAGCTTTCAAAACTTCTTCGGGCGAGTAGTTTCCGATATTCGCTCCAATGTTCATAATCATCGGGGATTAACCGGCAATTATGAACTGGAAACAGCGGAAATGCTGAAAATCGCATTTCAGAACGGAACTTATGAAAAGGCCCGAATGATTGATAATAAGGCTGTTGAAGAAATCTTTTTCCCGACACAAGGCAATGACAGAAAATAACCGCGTGAAAGTGAGGTTTAATCAATGAGTAATAAACATTTAATATGGTCAAGTGACATTGGAACGCTTGACGATTGGAAAGACGCTATCTATGATGCCCTTATAAATGATTTAAGTGGGTTAGATAACGGCTGGCGTGATAGCGTTGTCGCTGCGGCTTGGTATGAAAAGGTAGAGAACAACGCTGACTATTATGACAATATGCTCGTCAAGGATTTCAAAGCGGCAAAAGAAAAATTTTATGATGAGTATGATTATCAGCCTGATGTTGATGCTTACATCGAGGAAAATGAGGATAAATGCTATGATTACATAGTTGATCTGAACAACAGCTACATAGAAGATGTACAAATAAATTGTTCTGATATACAGCCTAAAGGACGTATCTGCATTTTCGGAGATTTTATAACGTGGAACGGCTCTAAAATGGTTGCCGATATTCCCGATGAACTTGTAGATGTTAGTGCTTGTTTTAAGAAGGACGGCTATCTGAAAACGCAATCAACCGATATTGAATACTGCATTGAAAGCGGTGATTTTGTTTGCTACGAAGCACATCACGATAGCGACACAAGCCTAAACAAGTATTATTTCAGAGTGTTCCCCGCTGATATGACAGAGGAAGATATTGAGGAAGTCTTTGATAAGGTGAACAAGACAAAGAAATTTGATGCTGTCTTTGAAGCAACGGAAAGCCTTGCACCGGGAATATGCAAGGTTTACGGTTGGGATTATGAGCCGAATGAGTATGATGTTATTCAGCCTGAGCAGGGGAACGGCAGAAAATAATCTTTTATAGGAGGCACTTGCTATGAATAACAAACGTCGCAAGGAACTCGATGAGATATACGATAGCATTGAGGATATAAAGTACAAACTTGAAAGCATACTCGCAGATGAGGAAAACTATCGGGACAGTATCCCCGAAAATCTGCAAGGCTCTGAACGCTACGAAACAGCCGATGAAGCCTGTGATGCATTGTCAAACGCAGTTGACAGCGTTGACGAGATCTTTGAGTACATCGAACAGGCTCGCGGCAGATAGATTGGAAATGTAAGTGAAAAGATGCTGAAAGAATATATAGAAAATCAAGGGTAAGTGATATTGATGAAAACTGAAACTGATATGCCAGAATGGTTACAAAAATGTTTATCTTGTATTCATTCTTATCATAAGCAAGATGATGCCGATATGATTTATTGTAGATGTAGAAATGGTAATTGTAATTACAAGGAGAAAGCCGTAAAAAGGAGCAAGGCTATTAAGAAATCCGACAGGAAATGATTTTATCTGACAGATAAAGAAAATCAAATGTGTCTATAGACACACTTCAAACCGCGTGAAAGGAATGGTTTATATGAGTGATGAATTTGACAAACAGTTAAAATACAACAGAGCAAACCGCTTTATGTCAATCAAAGAATATATGGAAGAAAGCGATGCAGGTGACTTTGACAGCTCGGATATTACATTTGATGTGAGCGTTACAATCGTTGAGCCGATGTCTTGGGATGTCCGCAAGGGTTCAGACGATGAATACTATGACCGCTTTTATCTTTATATCTGTGAGAACGTAAATATGGTTGGAGATGAAGATCACGAAGTCTGCGATTATGAGGGCTTTGTTTACAAGCATTACGATACTCTCAAGCAATTTGGACGTGATTTTTGGAATAAAGATGTAGATAAAATGAGCGACGATACTTTTGTGTATGAATGGATCACTGAAATACACGGATTTCTTGCAGGATATACATCTGAACCTATTTACAAGGATATCTATAACCGTCTTAAAGCTGATGATGAAAAGCCGCCCTGCGCGAGATATGAGCAATTCTATGAGCAGGAAATCAAACCGTATATAGATGATCTTGATTACAGCCGACTTGAAGTCTATGAAGATACCATAGACTTTGAGTTGCTGACACCACCCGCAGGTCAAGGACGCAAGTGATTTTTCTCTGAATGATAAAACCGCGTGAAAGGAATGGTTTGAAATGACTATCGTAATTGATACCGAAACAACAGGCTTAGTACCTGCGAATGACGAATTACTGCAAGTATCTATAATCGACACAGACGGCAACGTGCTTTTTGACAGCTATTTTAAGCCGTCACACACAGCATCTTGGGAAGATGCTATGGAGGTCAATCACATCACCCCGGAAATGGTCAAGAACTCTCCTGCTATTTCCGATAAGATTGACGAGATCAACAGAATAGTGGGACTGGCTGACCGCATAATAGGTTACAATACAAGTTTTGATTTGCAGTTTTTATCTGCAAGCGGCTTAAATACCCTCTCCTATGATATTACAATCATTGATGCTATGTCAGAATTTGCTCCAATCTACGGTGAATGGAACGATTACTACGAAAGTTTCAAATGTCAGAGTCTTGCGACTGCTGCTGATTTTTTTGGCTATGATTGGAGCAACGGTCCTGCTGATGCGCATAACAGTTTGGCGGACTGCTATGCTACGCTGTATGTCTATGACAAGATCAAAAACTACAATAACAGCCAAATGATACACAAGCTGCCTCCTGATCTTGCAGATAAGTTTCTCTTATCGTTAGAAACAACTATCTTAACTGATGACTGGCGCGGTTTCCCGAAGACTGTTGCACACAGGACCTCGATAAAAGAATACTTTGCCGAGGGTAAAGGGTGGATAGACAATCAAAAATATGTAGATACGGTAAAAGGACTAAGTTCTACACAGCTGCAAGAGTTCGATAATTCAATCACTATGGTTCACGCCCGGTGCATTGATTATAGAGGTCAGATACACAACATAGATATGATTACATCAGACTATAAGCTTCTTGTAAAAAAGACCTATGATCCTATTAACAAAGACGATTATTGTCGCTGCCTTGAAGCCAACAAGAAATTGAAGGCAATGCAAGAATCAGATAAGGAGCATATATTTTTCTGCGCTGAATGCTTAACTGATGAAAATGGCAATGATGCCTACTATATTCTTAGAATGGACAGCACCGGCGTGATCGAAGTAGTTAATGGAGATGTAAAAAAAGATGATGTCAAGCCTTTGCTGATACAGCTTTATAAAGAGAATGAAGAAACGTGCAAGGTTGAGATCAACAGGCCGAGTGAGTTCAGAGATACCTTTGAGCAGATAAAAAATGCTAATCAAGTGCTGATGAGAAATTACGGATATGAGAATGAGGAAATGTTACCCATTCTTAATGATGCAGCAGCACTCAAAGCATTTGACAATAATATGCCTGTGTATCTGCTCTATACGGATAATACTGAGAGCTTGGCACAGAACCGCAACGATATTCAAAATTTTGAGGGCATATTTGGAATTGAAATAGGTGAATTCACCTTATCTTCACTAAGCAAACTAAGAAAGATACAAGATGCACTTGAAGCCGCACCTGCCATACACGATGAGCCTATCTTTCCTGTCCCTGATTGTGGCAGGAAATGATTTTATCTGACAGATAAAAATGTGTCTATAGACACACTCTGATTAACCGCGTGAAAGGATTGGTTTTCTATGAAAGAGCGAAATTTGCAGATTTTCCTCTTAGGAAACGGGGAAACAATATGTGATACATCAAAGATAGACAAGGAAACAAATGACTATCCAATTGTAGCACATATTTCAGATGTCGGCACTATTGACCGCTGTGAAAAAGGTTTAAGCGATGATGAATACAAATTCATCAAAGGCGAAGCTGAAAAGCTCCGTTCAAAGTTCTACAAAGATTGGGATAAGCTGACAATAGAACAGCAGTACAACAGATTGCTTGATAATGCCGATAGCACAACACTTATTCATATCTTTCAAGAAAGTGTAGAAATGACTATGGAAGAAAAGGTCACAAAGTATATGCCTTATGTTATTCTTAAAGAAGGAGAGCGTCCGGCTGTTGACACCAATTATAACCGTTGGATAACATTCATCAACGGCAGCGGTGAGAGCTTTGTCAATGATGATGAGACTTTGGAAAACATAAAAAATGCAGCATTAACTCCGTCTTTTGGCTCTGTATGGACTGATGGAAAAACAATTGATGTCTTGATGAAAGCAGATGCTGTTGAAAAAGATGTGCGTTTCCTTATAGAAATAGCACAGGGGAATAACGCATACTTGAATGTTCCCTCTGCAAGATTTATCAGCTTAAAGTTCGGGGACGATGCCGATAATACAAACAGCAGCAATGTCATTGATAATGACGAAATAATAATTATGCCCGACAGCGGACGAGGAAGATAATGTAACAGGAGGATATACTATGGACACTATGGAAGAATTTGTGCGTCTTATGCACGATCAGCCGGAACAGGCGTTTGACTACCTATCCAACAATGCGTATCAATTCAGAGCATCAGAGCTTGTCAGCATAACTAAGGAGCTGCTCTACGCTGCTTATGATATGCTTGGAAAGGACGATCACGATAAGGTCATAAAGACTGCTGCTGAAAATATGGCAGATAATCTTGAGATAGATCTTTATGATGATGTTATTATCCCGGAACAGTCGAGTGGAAGAAACTAAGGAGAGATCATAAAGATGAATAATGCAAGAAGAAAACAGCTTGATGAAATTGAAACTGAATTGCAAGACCTCAAGGAACGTTTTGAAACGATAAAAGAAGATGAAGAAGAATACCTCAATAACATTCCTGAAAATCTGCAAGGTTCAGAACGTTATGAGGTAGCCGAAGAAGCCTGTGATGCTCTCGGTGAAGCACTTGATTACTTTGATGAGATCATCTTCAATATCGGAACGGCTCGCGGAAGATAGTGCAGAAAGGATTTAACAATGGAAATAACAAACGAACTGAATAGAATTTCACAAGCTATCAATAATGAAGTTCCTGCCGACCATAGTTATCTGTATAAAGGATTTCTCGATAAAGGATATTCTGATAATGTGATAGCATCAATGGCAAAGTACAATGATGAGATCATCACAATGTTTGCACAGACATCTTATAGAACCGAAACGGTTGAAAGACTGTTTTCAGCTATGGACGAAGAAATCATAACATCAGACGATCTTTTGCATATAATGGACCGTTCTCAATATCCTACATACAACGAGAGTTATATTGATGATTATATTAACTCTATAAGGAAAGGCGATGTATATCATCAAATAGCAGCGCAAGCATTTGTTATATCGGGGAAGGACGGAAGTCCCTCATACAATGATGTTATTCATCTCTGCTCAACCGGAGCTTATCACACCACACCTTATGGCTTTCTTACGCTCAATCACGATGTTGCTAAAGAGTCTTTGGAACTCGGATATAAACTGCGGCAATATGTTCCTATTGGACAATCTTTTCGTGAACTTAACAATACCGAACAGCTTGAACAAGCTGTTTCAGAAGGAAATGCTATTCTATGGTGTTCAACAGGTCTGAACCCATATCCGAATCTTCCGGTTATGATATGCAGCTTATCGAATGATCAGCTTGGATATTGGGAGAGCTTTAAAGAATATTATAGCGATAAAAGAGATAAGGCGTTAAACGGTGACAGGCTCAAAGAGGAATACTATCAATACGCATACGGCAATATGCTTTATCAAAAAGTCAATGCCGAATATAGTGATTTTATCTCTGATATGAAAAATAAACCTCTTTCAGAGATTTTCAACTCTGCTTTAGAGATTGCCGTAAAAAAAGAGATCGAAGTTGCAGTTTATCTGCACAGTAATGAATTGAGTTCGGAACAATCACAAACGTTGCTTCGATGCGACAACATATTAAACGAGATATACGATGAATGGCAAATGAGTGGTGAAAACAGCCTTGATGATATGATTTCCGTTGTTGCACAGGCCGCCGAAAACTATGCTGTGTGGGAAAATCAGAGCCTTATTCCTAATGAAAGCCGAAAATAAGAGGTGAGAATAAATGAGTGAAGAAAACAATATTTCAAATGCCGTAAAGACACTTTCTGCTAAAATTGAAAAAGAATACACGGAATATATTGGTGAGGTCAAAAGTTCGGCATCTGAATACGCATTTACAACTGGAAAGCAAGATATAGACTATGCAATTAGTCACGCTTATGAGATAGCAATAAAAAACGAGATCAGCCTAACAATTTACTATAATGCCGAAAAACATCTAACAGAAGAACAAATATCGGTTTTGTTGGGGTGTGAAAACACTCTTGATGAAATATACAAAGAATGGATTGAAACAGATACAGCCGATCTTGCTGACTTAATTAGCTGTGCGGCAAAAGTAGCTGATGATATTAGCGCTTCAGCGCCGACACCGTTCTATTTTAACAGTGATGGACGAAAATAACAGTATTTACAAAGGTGTGTCTATAGACACACTTGCCGCTGAAAGCATCAGCAGATTTAAAACCGCGTGAAAGTGAGGTTAATTAAATGAGTAACAGCAGCCGTCAAGCCGTATGGAATAAGCTCAATAACGGCTCTTTGGCTTGGACCGATTTTATGGAATTTATGTCACATCACTGGGGATATAAATTCGACCAAATAACTGAAATTTATGTAAGAAATCCGAACGCAACATTTGTTGCATCGTTCAATGTATGGAAACAGATCGGTTATCGGGTAAACTATCGCGCCAAAGCCGCTTTGTATGTGGATGGAAACGGATATTTTGATGTTAAGGCCACAAATGCTCCCGATAGCTTTTCCTCGTGGAGATATAAGCCCGAAGCCGATGAAAGAATATATCAGCTTTGGAAAAGACGTTTTCCGCAGATAAGTATTGAAAATGATATTATATCCAATATCATAAATGTTTCTTATGCTCACCTTGCGGAAATCAAATCGAGATATGGTTGGAAGTTTACTCCAGAGCAGGACAGCCTTGTGATTGACAGTACGTCCTTCGCTATTATGCACAGGTTCGGGCTTAACACAGACAGCTGTGACTTTGACTTTAGAAATGCTGTTACAATACTTTCAAACGAGAATTTCTTTCAGACTTATGGACAAATCATTCTCAATATACTGCACGATAGTCTGACGGACGCAAAAACAGCGATCAGAAGTTATGACAAATGGTATGAGCAAAATCAAGCTGCGACAGTAACAGCTATAAATGATAAAGCCCTTTTTGATGAATTATCAGAAAGGCTTTTTTTATTGGACAGGAACGGTACAGTTATTACTTGTAAAGTGGAAGATGTAAGATCACCTAACATCACCTTGTCCGATACGGAGAACAACGGCGAGTCCTTTACAATATCTCTGACAGAGTTTGACGATACCGCCAAAGAGTTTATCCCCGAAGAAGTGCAGGAAGTAATGCAGGACGTTAAGGAAACCGAAAACTCTGATGATGACCTTATTGCCTTTGCACAGTCAATCGCAGAACAGGCGGCAGAGCAGGATATTGAAGAAAGGGAAACACAAGCTGAAAGCGCATTTGAAGAAGAACTCTCTGACGATAGCTTTATCAATGCAAACTCTAATCAGTTGAGTTTCTTCAGCTATACACCCGAAGAAGAAAACAGCACTGACACAGCACCGCTTTCTTTCCTGCCGACAAAACCCATTGCTACACAATCTGTCAAGCCGAAACAGCGCCGAAGAAGAAAAGCAAAAGAAAAGAACGTTTCGCCTGCGCCTTTGGTTATCGAGCCAAATATGGTAGATCACGTTCTGCGTTGCGGAGCTAACAGCAGTGGTTCACTTGAACGAATTGTAGCTTGGTATCAAAAAGACAAGTCCGATGAAGAAAATGCAGCTTTTTTGCGGGCTGAATTTACAGATTCGTACCACAGGTATCACGATACAACCGCGAGCAGAGGATATGTTTTTCGTTCAGAAGAATATCCTAACGGAGTGCATATAAGCGCGGCTTTTTCTGACAGATTGATTATCACTGCGGGTGATACTGCAAACTTGACGATTACACCTTATTTATCGGGTTCTTGGCTTCTTTCCGCCAAAAACGTTAAAAATATGCTTGAAAGAGGTGAGTATTGTCAGCAGGAAATCATTGACCGCGCCGAAGATTATGAATTAACTGAAATCGCCAAAGATCTATGGCATTTACATCAAAACACTAACAAGCAGATCTATGATTTCTTTATTCCTGATGAAACAATCAATCACGTTTTTCCTGAAGGAACAGCCCGTTTAAAAACCTCTCTGCAAAACAAAGAAACTTTGCAGGAGTATATCAACGGTCTTGAAAAGTTTATATCTGATTGCGAACAGAACGAGGATATTCTTCGGTTTAAACAATTCACTCCGACTTTGCAGGAACTTCTTTCAAGTCTTAAAGACTTGCGGATAGAGCGCAGACAGTTTACCGCTAACCCGGATTTCAAATTTACTGCGCCCGAATTTTTCTTTACGGAAAATGAGATAGATTATTATTTGACTAACTATCAGCCTTATTCAAACGGCAAATTCAGTATATATGAATATTTCAAAGAAGATCACAGCCGTAAAGAACAGGCAGATCACCTTAAAGATTTCTTTGGAACCGGCGGTCACTATAGTGGTGTGTTTGGATTTTCATACGATCCGAAAGGAGTAGAAATTAAATACGAAGGACTGTATGGCAGCGAACCTATAGCTCTCAATTTTACTTGGATAGAGGTTGCTGAACATATAGACAATGCTGTCCGTGAAGAAAGGTTTATCACACAGAATGATATAGATAAACGTATTTGGCACGATAAATACACGGTAGAACATTACAATCCCGATAAAGCCGATGATTATGATAAGAGAGAATATGACAAAGCAATGGCTTTCTTAACAAGTCAAGGTGCTATCGAGAAAAATGAAAATGAAACCGATACCGTAAAATCTGTTCTGCCGCCCGTTGACAGCGCTCTCGTTAAGGAATTGCTTAAAACAGAGTATATGTCGGGTAACACTCGTCTGATGAAAAACAGCAAGGACAGCGTTGTTGACTTCTTCTTTCGTAACGGTGATGAAACCGCGAGGACGCAGTTTGTTTCCGACAACTACGATAAAGGCGTTTATACCGAAACAACCGTGTCAACTTCTCTTGGTGAAAGGCGTGTAGGCTTTATCGCTGATGAAAGCGGTATGCTTGTTTGGGAGGGAAATTTTCTTACAAGGACAAATGAAAGCTCCTTAACTTGGACTGGAATAGCAGATATTATTTCGGAAATGATTTTGGATAATACCTATTATTCAGCCCCCGATCAATCTGTAACGCTTATGACCGATGCAGCAGAGGTCACAGAGGTTGTTCCCTCTGCCGATACTGTTGCAGAGATAAGGCTTAAATATCAAGGCGATAGTGACAGCCTTGAGAAAATCAGAGATATGGCGCTTTCTCTCGGTGCTATTGTCCTTATTGATAATGCCGAAAGCACTATTGATATTGACACATACGAAAATCACAGAGAAGAAATAGACAGCTATGCCGAAGAACTTGGCCTTACTGCAATTATGGAGCAGGACAATTACGCTATTACCATTTACAAGGTCGGTAACTTCTATGAAATGTATGATGATGATGCTCGTCTTGCTTCTGCAACACTTGATCTGCACACTTCCCGCAAGGGCGGCAGATTGATGTGTGGTTTCCCCGATCACGCAAAAGACAGCTATACTGCAAGACTTGTCGATGCAGGATATTCCGTTGTTGAAGCAGAACAAGAGCAGATACCCGCAAAGGTGTCCGATCTTGCAGTCGGTGATGTTATAATGTATGACGGCGCTCGGCGCGAGGTCACAGAATTAAACCCCGACAGCATTAAACTTAAAGACCTTGACCACCCCGATTATGACGGCCTTTTAGTCAGCACTTCCGATGTGCTTGCCTATGAGGGTTGGCAAGAGGATATGGAAAGCAAGGGCTTTGAGATCATATCCAAATCGCAGGAACTATACGAAGAAGAAGTTTTTGCGTTTGATAATACTATTCGTTATTACATTAAAGAAAATAACGAACATCACTTTAATGTTCAGATACAGACCAAAACCTCCGATACAGATACCTACGTTTACAGTGGTATCGGCAGATTTACCGACACATTGAGTGAAGCACACGATTATATAGAGCGTGATATTCAGTTAAGAACTATCAGAAACAGCTTTGATGAATATTACGAAACTCTGTATAACGAGGGCGATGCAGCTATTGCAGGAGAAACAGGATACAGACTGGCGCTGCAAGCAGGAGATACGTTCATCAAGGAGCAGAGAAATCCCGAATTGGTAAGTGCTTTCAATGAGCTTCGGCACGATATTCTTTCAAGTGACCGTGAGATTGCCGCATTTGCTTTTTCTCTGCAAGATGCAGGGCTGATTGAACGGTTCATACCGCAGGAAGATAACGCACAGCAGACGGTATATGAAATATATCAGCTGAAAAACAATAATCATACCCGCGATATTCGTTTTGTAAGTCTTGACAGACTCCGTACAGCAAGCATAGAGCCTAACATAGATAACTATGATAAAGTCTATGAGGGAGATTTCAGCGAATTTGTGACCGATGATAACACCATTGAGCAACAGATTGAAGCACTATACACTAAATTCAATGTTGCACGTCCCTCCGATTTTGAAGGACATTCTCTCGCTGTTTCAGATGTAGTTGTTGTGAATGATGAAGCATATTATGTTGATACATTCGGGTTTAGGCCGATTGACAACTTCATCAAAGCTCCGGCAAAACAACAGGAAGAAGCACAGCTTGAAACACAGCCCGACAAGCCTGCCGCCGCGATGCCCGATGCTGCCCGTCCTCGCGCAAGAATAATGGACGTTACGGCTACAAGAAACTACAAGCACATAATGGCTGCGTTCCCTGCTATTATGTCACATCAGTATTCTTATATGCAATTCTCCGCAGGAGAGAGTTTTGACAAACTCAATCTTGAATGGATTGCCCGCGATGAACTGGCTATATCACATACTTTCGTTCAGAACGGCGATCTGATGCGTGACCCCGAAATAGTAGTCAAGGTCGATAACGATGATAAAACCGTATTCCCGATAGAGTATCAGAATGATACTCTTAATCTTTACGGACGATATGAAGAAGGAGATAGCAAAAGTAAGGATTGTAACAGATTCCTGACACAATGGCTCAACAACATTGATGCACAGGGCTATTCTTTGATACATTCAGTCCGTTGGGACAGCGCAAAGCAGGAAGATGTAAGCAAAGATTACGATTTTCCTTTGGAAGAAGAAAGATACGATCTTTTCTATCAGCGCACTGGCAGTACGGTTGATGTATTCTGCCGACTTCATATCAAGTCGATATCACCTGATGAATTTCTGCGGGCCGCAACAATCAATGAAGATTATTCAATAACCTATTACGATCAGACTATCCCCGATTACTACAAAACGGAGATAGAAAACTATTCATCGAGGATCTCAACAAATTCAGATATTGTATCAGCATATTCGCTTGTCCGGGTATTCAATCTTGCAAAAGAAGGAAAGACCTTTGACGATAAGTTTGATATGCTCTCCCTGCAAACAGTCTGCAATGATTCTCGGTTATATGATAACGATCTGATTGAATTTATCGGACGGGTAATCAGCGATCCGAACAATATCAGCACAGACGATTATGAATATGCTATATCAATGGTAGCAGAAATCATAGACGGATATGACAGCAGCAAATCTTCGGACAAGTACGGCGCTGTTATGTTCATCACCGATGAACAGACAGAAAACGATGTTTTCAATCAGATTTCTTCCTCTGATAGTGCAGAAAACAAAATCAGAGAGAAAACAGAAGCAGAGAATACCGCCGCTGTTGAACAGGCGACTGGAGATTTGATGATATCAGCCGATGTGCCTGCCCCGATTGTTCCCGATAAAACAGAGGAACAGACGGAAGAAAGCACACCTGTTAATGATGATACCGACAGCAATCCCCTTGATTTCAAAGTCGGAGATATTGTCACAACAATGGGTAGTGACCGTCAATTTGTTATCACAGAGATCAACGCAGAAAGAAACACAGCAACAATCCGCGATGATAACACAGGTTGGTATCCGCTGTTTCAAGAACTTCCCTTCTATCAGCTTTCGGCTTTGGCTGAACAAAATGAAATGCAGCATAGCTTCAATCCTGACGATGACAGCATAGTTGTCGAGGGAGAAGAAGGAATCAAGAATAACTATGTTATTACTGATGATAACATCGGTGTTGCGACACCAAAGATCAGAGTCGGAAATAATATTGCAGCTATTGAGATTGTAAACACGCTCCTTAAAGAACATCGTGACGCGACAGAAGAAGAAAAATCCAAACTTGCACAGTATGTCGGTTGGGGCAGCTTGCCTGATGTTTTTGACGAGCGCAAAGACAATTATTCCTCTGAAAGAACTCGCTTGCGTGAGTTACTTACAGAGAAAGAATACGAATCGGCGCGGGAAAGCACTCTTACGGCTTTCTACACACAGCCTGTTATTATCAGAGCCGTTTACACGGCGCTGAAAAATATGGGCTTTGATGGTGGAAAAATCCTTGAGCCTGCTATGGGTGTAGGTAATTTCTTCGGCGCTATGCCGCAGGAACTCGCCGCAAACAGCGAACTTTACGGCGTAGAGATTGACCGAATAACTGGAAATATCGCCAAACAGCTTTATCCTAACGCTGATATTGCCGTAAAGGGCTTTGAGGACTTCAAAGCTCCCGACAATTCCTTTGACGTTGTTATCGGTAATGTTCCGTTTGCTGATTTTAAGGTGTTTGACCCCCGGTACAACAAGCATAATCTGTTGATACACGATTATTTCTTTGCAAAGGCAATTGACAAATGCAAAGCAGGAGGTATAGTCGCATTTATTACTTCAAAGGGTACTCTTGATAAGAAAAACTCAAATTTCCGCAGAATGTTATGTGAAAAGGCTGAACTTCTCGGAGCGATAAGATTGCCGTCAACGGCCTTTAAGGATAACGCAGGAACGGAAGTAATATCCGATATTATATTTCTCAAAAAGAGGAACAGTATCTCCGCAGTTCGGGACAATTGGGTTGATACAACATACTCGGACACAGCATTAACCTACATCAATAATTACTTTATTGAAAATCCGTTTATGGTCTGCGGACAGCTTTCAAGTCAATCCACACAGTATGGCTTTGACATTGATGTAAAGCCCTTTGAAAATGTATCACTTGAACAGGCTCTTATGGAGCGTATAGCTGTGATACAAGGCAAGTTTGAGCCTATCAACCGTATGCTCGATCTCGAAGCCGACAAAAGCAAAGAAATTAAATATATTCCGTTGGTTGATGACAGCATTCCGCCGTACAGATACGGTCAGCTTGCAGACGGTACTATAGCTTACCGTGAGGGTGACAGACTGCGTATAGATAATATTTCAAAGAACGCAGTTAAATACTACAAAGCGGCTATCAGACTGTCCAAAGCTGTGCGGTATATAGTTAATGTTCAGCAGGAAACGCCTGACGGCTTTAATGATGATATCATCAATAACAACTTTGAACTGGCAAGGCAAGAACTCAATGAAGCGTATGATGCTTTTGCAAAGCTCGGACTTACCGTCAACGATACAAAGCGCCGCGGTTTCAAATTTGATGATGATAACAATTTTGGCCTTATGGCAAGCCTTGAAAAGCAGATCACACAGCCTGACGGCAAGAAAGTATGGGTTAAATCATCTGATTTGTTTGTTAAGCGCACAATTGTTAAGCGCAGAGAGATTACGCATTGCGATTCGCTCAATGATGCGTTCACTGTATGTCTGAACGCAAAGAGCAGAGTTGATATTGACTACATCTGCAAGCTGACTGATAAACAGCCTGCCGAAGTTATTAGCGAACTGAACGGCTCATATATCTACAGGAACCCGCAAACCTATGACGAGAACGATATTACATCGGGTTGGGAAACTGCTGACGAATATCTTTCTGGCAACATTCGCGCCAAGCTACAGTTTGCGAAAGATGCCGCCGCAGCTGATACCTCGTTTGCTATCAATGTAACAGCACTGGAAGGAGTGATGCCCGAAAAGATACCCGCAAGTGAGATCACCGTTCAGCTCGGTGCGTCTTGGGTGCCGGTTAGTGTCATTGAGGACTTTATGAATGAGGTCTTTCAGTTTCCTGCTTATGTTAAAGTGTATTGTAAAGTCGAACACGATATATCTACGGCGACTTGGTACATATCCGATAAATCTATGGGCAGAGGATTTACCGCAACAAAAGAATTGTACGGTACTGACAGGATTACAGGTATGGAATTACTGGAAGATGCACTCAATATGCGGAGAACTACCATATATGACAGAGTGACCGATGAGAACGGTGAACCGAAATCCGTTAAGAATCCCGAAGAAACACAAAAGGCACGTTTGAAGCAGGATATGCTTAAACAGGCTTTTGTGGATTGGATATGGAAAGACCCGACAAGAACAAGAAATCTTGAAGAAATCTACAATTTCAAGTACAACTCGGAGCGTGTTCGTCGTTTTGACGGCTCACACCTGACCTTTGATGAAATGAATACAAGTATCGAATTGCAGCCACATCAGAAAAACGCTGTTGCGCGTATAATGTACGGCGGTAATTCTCTGCTTGCACACGTTGTTGGTGCAGGAAAGACATTTGAAATCTCTGCGGCGTGTATGGAACTTAAACGCACAGGAGCCGCAAATAAAGCGCTGATTGTTGTTCCTAATCATCTTATAGGGCAATGGGGAAAAGAATTTCAAACTCTTTACCCTGCGGCAAATATCCTGCTTGCCCGACAGGAAGATTTCAAGAAGGACAAGCGTCGCATCTTCCTCGGCAGAATTGCTACAGGCGATTATGATGCAATCATAATGGGTTATAGCACATTCACGAAAATCGGTGTTTCACGACAACGGCGTGAAAGATTCTATCGTGACGAGATCGAAACTTGTTGTGAGCATTTACAGAATTGCAAACACGGTTCACTTACGGAAAAACAGCTGCAAAAATACAAAAAACAGTTGGAGGGTAATCTTAAGAATCTTGAATACTCTGTGAAGCAGGATAAGGAGATTACCTTTGAAGAACTTGGTGTTGACTGGCTTTATATTGATGAAGCACACAATTTCAAAAACCTTATGCTGAATACCAAACTCGGACAGATCGCGGGTATCAGTACAGCAAACAGCAAACGAGCAGAAGATTTACTTTTAAAAATCCGATACATCAATGAAATGCAAGGAGCAGAACGTGGCGTTGTGCTTGCAACAGGTACGCCTATTTCCAATTCGCTTGTTGAGATGTACACGATGCAGCGTTATCTCCAAAACAAGTATCTTGAAGAAAAGGGAATAAGTCATTTTGATGCTTGGGCAGCTGACTTTGCGAAAATCGAAAGCACGATTGAACTTGATCCGACAGGTGTGGGATTTAGAAATAAGACGCGGTGTGCTGCATTTAACAATTTGCCTGAACTAATGGTAATGTTCAATCGTTGCACAGATATTCAGACCGCCGAAATGCTTGATCTTCCCGTCCCGAAACTCAAAGACGGACAGTACACAATATGTGTTTGTCAACCGTCCGATGAACAGAAGGAATACGTTAAAGACTGTGGAAAAAGAGCAGAGAGAATACACCGCAAACAAGTTGACCCTACAGTTGACAATATGCTCAAGGTCACAAATGACGGCAAAATGTGTGCTTTGGATATGCGGCTTGTTGACCCCGAAGCAGAAGATAACCCCGACAGCAAGGTCAATATTGCTATTGAGAACATCTATGATAAATGGCTTGAAACGAAATCAGACCGTCTGACACAAATTGTATTTCTTGACCGCAGTACACCAAAGCCTAATGAGTTCAACCTTTACGATGATATCCGTAACAAACTCGTTGAGCGCGGTATTCCGAAGTCTGAAATACGGTTTATACACGAAGCAAAGAATGATAACGAAAAGCTGAAGCTCTTTGATGAGGTCAACGCTGGGCTGTGCCGAATCATCATCGGTTCAACCGAGAAAATGGGTGCAGGAACTAATATTCAAGAAAGGCTCTGTGCGTTACATCACCTCGATGTACCGTGGCGGCCCTCGGATATAGAGCAGAGAGAAGGTCGAATACTGCGGCGCGGCAATATCAATAAAGAAGTCGAAATATTCCGTTATGTTACAGAAAAGACCTTTGACAGCTATTCTTGGCAGACGATAGAGAGCAAACAAAAGTTTATTTCACAGGTTATGACCGGAAATGCCGCAGGACGGAGTGCAGAAGATGTTGACAGCGCAGTAATGAACTATGCAGAGATTAAGGCACTTGCAACAGGTGATCCCCGCATAAAAGAGCATTTTGATCTGACAGATGAAGTAAACCGACTGCGTTTGATTAAAGGCTCATTTGACAAGGCTCATATTGATATGCGTGATAGACTGGCCTTTGAACTTCCGAAAATAATTTCCGAGGAAACAAACTTTGTCAAGATGTTCAAGGCCGAAAAGGAATACTCCATAAATAACAGTCAGCCTTTCGATGAAGAAACCAATCCCTTTTCAATCACGTTTGGCGGTAAGACCTATGATAAGCGTGAAGATGCAGGAACAAGGATTATGGAAATCATCAGAAGCGGCGCAGCTTATCATCAGCCTTATCTTCTCGGCAAGTATCGAGGGTTTGACCTTGATATATCCTATAGCGCAGCTCGACTAACGCACGTTTTCAATTTAAGACACCTGACAGTAATGCAATGCGAGGTCGGAGAAAGCACAATTGGTATGTTCAAGCGTATCGACAATCTGATTGACCACAACATTGATGCGCTGTTAGGACAGCACTCAACACGGTTGACGGCTGCCGTCAAGGATATGGAGATATGCAAGCAACACGCCAATGAGGAATTTCCTCAAAAGGAAGAACTCGCACAGAAAGAAATGCGGCTTGCACAGCTCACCAAAGAACTTGCCTTTGACGATCACAGCGAGGGTGACAACCTTGTGGAAAAGCCTAACGCGGAACTCAATACCGCCGACATTGTTGATGATGATGAGCCTATCATCGGAAACGGCAACGCTGAAGGACGAAAGTAAAGCTATGCAGAGTGGCAGGGACGGAGCAATCCGTTTCCTGTTAATGCGGAGATCAGATAATGGTCTGCGGTCACAACCCCGAACCCGCAGTTAATCAAAAAAAACTCTTTCACACTACCTTAAATAGTTAAATAAAATTTCACAATTAAAACTCTTGACATATTTGTAAAAGTGTGATATAATATATACAGGGAAATATAACACCATAAGTCTATACTGTCAAGGAGGAATGAACTATGTTTAAGATCACAATACCAATAAAGGCCAAAGAATTTGATATCATCGCAGATAAGCTAATGAAGAACCCTAACCCCGAAGATGTTCTCGAAAAGATTGATCGGCTTATGACACCGTATCAGCAGAATATGCACCAAAATGACGAAGATCACCGTTTCGATAATACTCCCTATTATATGCGGGATATTCGCGTTATGTACGGGGTTTCATTGCCAATATTAAGAGCATACTGTGTTGCTAATGCTCAAAGATGCTTTTACCGACGCACAGCAGGACAGGTAATCAATCACTATGTCACAGACAGATACAATTTCATTCACGAAGATAACAGCGGCGCAGAACTTGAAAAGGGCTTTGAAAAGTATCTCGCTGACCGTGGGATAACCGAGGACGAATACTTCATAGAGTTCCTTGCAAGCTGCTTTTTGCAGGAGTATTCGATCATCGCGCAGATGCTCGACACCGTTGAGCCTTTCGTCAACAAGTCTGACATCATCAAATGGGAAAGGCAGCTTAACTACCTTGAACACACCGCGCGGGAAATCGTGACGGAGAACAAGGTATATCAGCCTATGTAAAGGAGAAGTATATGAAATTTGAAGAATTGACCTGCTGCCCTTTCTGCGGGTGTGCCCAATATTATGAGAAACAGTATGCGAGAGGTCCTGTGATTTTTCGTATGCGGTATGACGGTGAACAAGCAGATAATTCTGAAATGTATGATTCCATAGATTTTACCTTTTCCGGCAGAGTTTACTGCGACAACTGTGACCAATACCTCGGCAACAGAATTACAAGCGACCTGAGTGTTGCTGCACGAAAGGCGTTGAAAAAGCAGTTGACAATAACAGAATAATGCGGTACAATGTGTCTATAGACACACATTGAGGAGGAAAACAATGACGGCTAATAAAGAACTCTGCGCTAATGCGAGTTTTGCGCTTGAAATAGTGCTTGACGAAGATAAAATGATAGCTCACAATGAGTTTTTCAGCGACTTTGAATTAAGCATAAAGACCTTCGTAGGCAAGTATAATCTTAGCTGCAAGACCGATCAAACAGATACGATTTATGTTCTTGGCAATGAAACCGATTATGCAATGATTATGGCAGCTATGTCTATTCTTGCAAGAACAGATTGGCTTTACCCATATTTGTCTGCGTTCAGATACTATAACTTTTATGAAAACGGTCTCGATGCAGAACCGGAAAACGTAATAGAAGCGTTCAGTAAATGGATGGTATAACTTATGAGAAAAAAAGTATTTGCTTTTGACTTAGATACAGCTAAATTAAAGCAGCTATATCCTACGCATAATTGGCAAAATGCTTATAGAGATATTGGGTCGTTTCTACATAAAAATGGCTTTGACCATTTGCAAGGGAGCGTATATATATCAAGCAAGCCGATGAATGAGACTAAAGCAATCAGCGTTATTACTGATTTATGTTTTAAATATGATTGGTTTTGCGAAAGCGTATCTGATTGGAAAATGGCAAATGATATTCCATATCAAGATGTAACAGACACAATCAAGCAGATTGGTGAAACATTTAAAGCCGAAAAACTTCAATCTGATGAACTCTTTGATTCCCTCGCAAACACTATAGTTAATAAGAAGTAGCAAGTGTGTCTATAGACACACACCAAAACCTAAAAGGAGGGTATGATTATGAAAAAGATATGTATTCTTGCTCTGATAGCTTGTGCCTTTCTTGCGGGCTGTGGGAATACGGATTCTGATATTGACGTTCCAGAGATCACCACACAGACAACCGAGGTCACAACCTCTGTTCCTGCGGTGACAACCTCTGCTCCGCCAGCAACAACAAGCACTTCCCTCTCGACAAGCAAGACAACAACAACGGCAAAGGTGACTACCACCACGAAAAAGACCACAAAAGCAACAACCACCACAAAGCGCACAAGGAAAGTAACTACAACAAAGGCCACAACAGTCGCTACACAGGCAGCAACGCAGCCCGTGTATCAGAATGACCCTGCGCCAGTGTATTATAATGATCCGGAACCTGTTGTCACCACCACAACAAAAGCTCCCGTTGTGACAACAACTACCACCACCACAACAGCTAAGGCAACAACGCCAAAATCTGATCCGGCTCACGAAAAAACATCTGAGGGAACAGATTACTCTAAAGAAATTCCTCCGGGGTGGAATCCTAACTGGACTTATGACCCTCCCTATGGCAAGGAATACACCAAAGCAAGCGTAATGAAGGAGTTCAACATAGACAGCAAGACCTATGATGCGTATGAAGCAATTATAAGGGGAACCTCAACGAAAGCACAGCGGCTTCTTGTCCGTGATGACTGTATCAAGTACACCATTGACAAGTACGGCGCACAGCTTGATGAAGGCGGTTACTGTTTCCAGTTAGCTGACGGAACTCCGACCTGCGACACCACCATAGCCGATGATTACGGTCCCTGTGAGTTTGGCGGTCACGGTGAGACCTCAATGATAACGCCGGACTGGATAGGCGGGTTTAAAACTTTAGCTTCTTGTACAAGGCTAATGATATATAACTCTCGCGGAGGTGCTGATGATATATGGGGTGGACTCAAAAAAAATGATTTGTTCAATGTTCAAGTTGTGTACTATGGTCTTGACCCCAATTTAGGAACTATCCCCGAATGTGCGGTAATTGTTTTTGGCAGTTATTGGGGCAGAGAACGAACCGCAACAGAGCAAACCTATTAACGGAAAAACCTACACGATCAAATATGTAAAGCAGAAAGCAGTCTTTTTACAAGGCTGCTTTTTCAGCGGCAGAATGTATTGACAAATTTGTTTGCTTATGATATAATATAAGTGAGCTAAGTTAGTAAACTTAGTAGTATTTATATTAAAGAGGTGGATTATATGGCAAATAATTCTGTTACTTGTTCTTTTGTTATGGACAGAGAGACCTACAACGCATACAAAAGCATAGTCAGCAAAAACGGTGAAAACGTAAAAGGCAATCTTATCAGCTATATGCAGAGCGTTATTCAGTATGGTACACCTAATGCTGAAACTATCTTAGCAATTCAAGAGGTCCAAAGATTAAAGAACAGCCCGGACAAAAGGGTGTACAGTTCCTTTAGTGAAATATTGCAGGAGATAGACGATGATGAGTGATAGGCCTAAATACGGAATTGTTATTACATCGCTATTTAAGAAAGATGTTAAAAGGGCAAAAAAAAGAGGATATGATCTGTCTTTATTAGATGCAGTTGTTGAAACCCTCGCCAACGGAAAACCATTAGACGAGAAGCACAGAGATCACGATCTTGTTGGAAACTATAAAGGGTGCAGGGAATGCCACATAACACCCGACTGGCTGTTGATATATGAGATATGCGATGATGAACTTATTTTGTATCTCACAAGGACCGGCACACATAGTGATCTGTTCTAATGTTGGGTAACAAGCCAAACCCCTTTTTCTGAAAAAATGAATAAATGCAAGCAGAAAGCAGTCTTTTTACAAGGCTGCTTTTTTGTTTATACAAATCTATTATACGAGGAGGAATAAAACTATGATCGAACCAAAAGGCAGGCTGCCCCCCGGAAAGCATTCAGAAAAGAACACAAAATCTACAGAAAGGAAGCTAAGTGATGAAAAACACTAAACGCAAAAAGAGCCTTGCTTCACGCATATTCCATACAGTTGTTGCGGCTGCGGTAGGTATCACATCAGTATTCAGCGTTATGCCGAAACTGACAGCAGAAGCATTTTACGAAACCTATCTGTGCGGCAGCGGCATCTATTCGGTATGGAAATTTGAAGGGCTCGGAAATGACGGCGTTTCAGCATTCTGCATTGAGCCGTCTATTCACGCAGATATTAACGGTAATTATGTTGTTGATACTGCCAACTCAACACTCACATACGATCAGCAGCGCTATATGGCAATGGCACAGTATTTCGGTTATCCGAATGCAAGCACATCCAATGCCTATTTTGTTGCTACACAGGCGATTATATGGGAGATCGCCGCAGGAATGAGAAATCTTGAGGATTACCAATCACTTAATCAATCTTCATACTTTTCTCTGAAGGATGCAAGCAAATCCCTAAAGTGGGTAGCAGGAAACTATTCCGGTGCAACTACTGCATACACCACTATCGAAACTGCTATGCAGAACTATGGTGTTATACCTTCAATTGGTAATACATTAAGGGCTAATCCTAATGATTTTACTAACTATACAGTTCCTTATGACGTAACAAGCAACAGTTATAAGAGAACTATTACCGACACCCGCAAGCAGTTGAGCAAGTTTGATATTGCATCAAAGATCAATGCAAACAGCGGTTGGTCGGCAACAGTCAGCGGCGGTAATCTTAATGTTACAGCAACAAATAATGCATCTGATACAATTACCGTCTCGGCACAGAACAGCTTATCATTCAAGCAGTCAACCTATAACAACAGCCTTGTTACATACTATAACCCTAATAACAAGAACGGTTATCAGAAACTTGTAAAAGGCTGCAAGTTTGACCCGGTAGGCTTTCAGTTGAAGCTCGATAAAAAAGCCGGTGAAATGAACATCGTCAAGTCCTTTGTCGATGCAAACGGAAATGAGATTGCTGCCGGCAATGTTTCCGCCAATGATAAGCAGAGGGTATCATTCCAGTTGTTTTACACTTCCGAAAGCGGACAACTCCCTGTTATACTTACCGGCACAGCAGGAGACTACACATTCAGTCAGATCAATCAGAGCGGAAATGCAACTAATATCAAGCTGAACACAGCAACTGTGACAGCAGATGTTAAGGAGCTTCCCGCAGGCACTTATGTTCTGAAAGAAACCGAGTGCAGCAGTACCTATATTGCAGACAGTGATAAAACTGTTGTTGTAGTAAACAACAGCGCTAAAAAGGTATCAGTCACAAATGACCACGCTAAGCCGGAGTATCAAGAGGTAAGGCTATATAAGGAATGGATCACTCACACTGATCTGTTTACCGAAGAAGTGGACGAAGAAACTATCCTTACATCTGAAGCACATCAGAAGTTAAATTCGCAGATATTCTTTACAGCACAGATCAACGGTGTGCAGAACCAGCACCAATACTCCTACTACCTCTCTAATGCCAAATATGTCGGAACGAGAAAAATGGGCGATGAGGTTTACAGTGTATATGATGCTAACTGTGTCAACAGCGGCACCGGTGAAATCATCACCTCCGCTGTAAAAACAAATGAAGCTGATGCCTCTTTCTTTTCTATCAGTTATGCAAGAGCAGGAATAATCATCAAAAATATTCCGGACAGCGCAACTGCAGTTTCTTTTAAAGAGCATAATGTTAAAGATTGCGGTTTAGCTTCTATGTCTGTAGATGATGTTATTAACAGAGTTGACAGCGCATCGAATACAGTAACTCTCTCCGAAAACTATAATGCTGCGTATGGAAATATGAAGACCAACAACGTTTCGCAGGAAATAATTACTGACTATATCAGTCATTTTGTTTGTGCAGTGGACGGTATAAACAGCAAGCTGTCAGCTTTTTGGAAAGATGACAATAAATCGGCTAACCTCACTTTCCCTAACGGTGAAAAATATCTGAAGCTCGGTTTTGTAAAAAGAGAAGCTAACGGGACACTGCTGTCCGGTGGTAAATTCGACCTTTATGCCGACGAAGTACACCACGGTATCGCTGTGAAAGTCAAGTTGACCGATGAACCTATCTCTGCAAATCCTACAGACTCAAGAGGAGTAACATACTTCAGCGGAGAATACCCTGTCGGCAGAAAATACTATGTCAAGGAAGTTGAGGCCCCCGAAGGATTTGTAAAGAACGATAATCAAGAATACTATGAAATAAATAACTGCATCAGCGATCCAAGGTCAGAATATAGAACGGATATGATAGCAGAACTTCCGTATAACTCAACTTTTGCTTCTACCCTAATGAATTTAAAAGTGTACGGTAAAATCTATCTGCACAAACTTGACTTTAACAACGATCCTATAGAGGGTGTTGAATTCGGAGTATATGCAGGCGATAAAGCAGAAGGACAGCCTATAGAAATAGTTCGGACTGATGCAGACGGTAATGCGCAAACATCTGATAAGATCGAGTTAGGCACATACACCGTTAAGGAACTCTCAACAGTATCTCCTTTTGCTATTACTGAAGATACTCAAACTGTTACGATCACAGCAAGTGACAACAGTGAGTTTGGCGGCACAACTGCCGACATATTCTACTGGCGTACAAAGGATGTGTATTTCTACAACAAGCCTGTTGAGTGCAGCGTGAATATAGTCAAGGTCGATGACAAGAACAAGCCGCTCGAAGGTGTAAAGTTCACTCTGTACTACAACAAGGACTTCACTGAATATGACGGTACAGAACATAAAGCAGGAGATATTGTTACAGCACCTATTACTGATGATGAAGGCAATGTTACCGGCAGCGTAGATTGTGTTCTTGTTACAAATGAAAACGGTAAGGCATCTACAAATCCGATGAAAGACCTTGAAGAGTATAACATTCATCAAGGTGATGATGTTGCAGTTTTCCCATTACAGATCGGCGCTGAATACAAGATCGTTGAAACTGTTCCGACCGGTTATAAGGTCGTTGACGGCGAAACAAATGAAAACATCATTTCCTTTACTTACGAAGAAGCACAGAACGGTGTCCTCAAGGAAATAACTAAGGAAGTTACCAAGGAAAATGTTCTGCAAACGGGAAATCTCAATGTTGTTAAACGCACAGAGGGCGATCTGAACGTTGAGGGAATTGAGTTCATTCTTTCGGGCAAATCGACCGCAGGCATTGAGGTAAATCAAAGGGCAAAAACTGATGAAAACGGTAATGTATCATTCACGGATATTCCGATAGGTAAGTATGTAATATCTGAAAATGGAGATACTGTACCTTATGGTTATCTTGTAGCCGATCCTCAAAATGTTACAATAGAAGATGCCAAAACATCTACAAAAACCTTTATCAATGATGAGATGAAGGGTGAGGTTACTATTGTAAAGCACACCGAGGGTGACAGGAACATCGAAGGTATTACATTCACTTTGACAGGTACTTCTGCAACCGGTAGAAAGATTACTGAAACAGCTACAACCGACGCAGACGGCAAAGCTGATTTTGGTATTATTCCCATAGGCACTTATACATTATCCGAAGATGCTGCAACAGTTCATTTTGCCTATGTTTCCTCTCCCGACAAGGAAGTTGAGGTAAAGTATAACGAATTAACTATTGAGGACTTTACCAACACTGAGAAAACAGGCAATATAGAGATTGAAAAGCACACCGAGGGCGATAAGAATATTTCCGGAATAAGGTTCATTCTTTCCGGCACTTCCGCAAGCGGTAGATCAATCAAAGAAACGGTTGTTACTGACGAATACGGCAAAGCAGAGTTAAAGGATATTCCCATTGGTGATAATTATACTCTGACAGAAGATGGCGACACTGTACCTTATGGCTACATAACAGCAGATGCAAAGACAATTTCTGTCGAGTATAACAAAACAACAAAGGAAAGTTTCTTCAACGAGAAGATGAAGGGCGATGTCAAGATCATTAAGCGCAGCGAAAATGATAAAAATGTAGAAAACATCACCTTTACTCTGAAAGGTACATCTGTATTAGGCGATGAAATCAGCCTTACAGCCAAGACAGATAAAGACGGTATTGCTACATTTGATGAGGTAGATATCGGAACCTATACTCTTGCTGAACAAGCAACCTCTGTACATTTTGCGTATGTATCAGCTCCCGATCAAGAGGTCGAGGTCGAATACGATAAGCTCGTTACCAAAGAGTTCTACAATGAACTTAAAAAGGGTGATATTGAGATCACAAAGCGTACTGAGGGCAATCTGAATATCAAAGGAATTACATTCACCTTGACAGGTACATCTGATGTAGGTGATGAAGTCAATATTGAAGCCACAACTGATGAAAACGGCAAGGCTTATTTCAACGATATACCCATAGGCACCTATGATGTTGATGAAGTTGAATCATCATTGCATTTTGCGTATCTGAAAGCAGACAAGCAGAACGTTACTGTTGAATACGATAAAACAACAAAAACTGACTTCTTTAACAAAGAAAAAGAAGGCGGGATATTTGTTCACAAGCGCACAGAGGGCGATCTGAACATTGAAGGAATCAAGTTCATTCTCACGGGTACATCGGATAGCGGACGAGAAATTACTATCGAAGCTATTACTGATGCTGACGGCAAGGCCGACTTCGGAAATAAGATCCCGATAGGTACTTATACTATTTACGAGGACGAAAGCACTGTTCCTTATGCTTATCTTGCCGCTGCAAAAAAGAGCGTAACAATTACCTATAATAATCAGACTGACGAAGATTTCTTCAATGAAGAAAAGAAAGGTGATATTGCAATCGTAAAGCGTACCGAAGGAGACCTGAATGTAGCTAATATCAGGTTCACTCTTTCCGGTACATCTGACAGCGGCAGAAAGATCAACCAAAGTGTAACAACAAATGCAAGCGGTAAGGCAAGTTTTACAAACATTCCGATAGGTACATACACAGTTACCGAGGACGGAGATACTGTTCCGACTGCATATCTTGTTGCAAAGCCGCAGTCTGTTAAGGTTGAATATAACAAGACAACAACAGCCAACTTCTTCAATCAAGAGAAGGAGGGGTCCGTTCACATTGTGAAACGCACCGAGGGCGACAAGAACGTCGCAAACGTTAAGTTCAATCTGACCGGAACATCTGAAAGCGGAAGAACAATTGACAGAACTGCAACAACTGATAAAAACGGTGATGCTACATTTACTGAACTGCCAATTGGTACTTACACTATTTCCGAGGACGGAACTACCGTACACTTTGCATATCTGACTGCAACAGCGCAGGAAGTAACCGTTAATTACAATGAAACCTCTGAAACCGAGTTCTTCAACAAGGAAAAAGAAGGTTCGATCAACGTTTTCAAGCGTACCGAAGGCAATCTGAATGTTGAGGGAATCAAGTTCATTCTTTCCGGTACATCTGATAGTGGCAGAAAGATCAGCAGAACAGCTACAACCAATGCTGACGGCAAGGCCGACTTTGGAAATAAAATCCCGATAGGTACTTATACCATTACCGAGGACGGCGATACTGTTCCGACTGCATATCTTGTTGCAAAGCCGCAGTCTGTTAAGGTTGAGTATAACAAGACAACAGAAACCGATTTCTTCAACAATGAGAAAGAGGGTTCTATTCACATTGTTAAGCGTTCCGAGGGTAACAAGAATGTCGCAAACGTTAAGTTCAATCTGACCGGAACATCAGATAGCGGAAGAACAATCAACAGAACAGCGATAACCGATGAAAACGGTGATGCAACATTTACAAAGCTGCCTATCGGCACATACACCATTGCCGAGGACGGCACATCTGTACATTTTGCATATCTGACTGCAACAGCACAGGAAGTAACCGTTAATTACAATGAAACCTCTGAAACCGAGTTCTATAATAAGGAAAAAGAGGGTTCGATTAACGTTTACAAGCGCACAGAAGGCGATTTGAATGTCAAGGGTATCAAGTTCATTCTTTCCGGTACATCTGACAGCACACGCGAAATTACAAGAGAAGCTGTTACCGATGAAAACGGCAAGGCTGAATTTAAGAACATTCCTATCGGAACATATCAGATTGTAGAGGACGGCGAAACTGTACCTTATGCGTATCTGACCGCATCTGCTAAAACCGTTATTATTACCTATAATTCTTCAGAAGAAGAAGATTTCTTCAATGAAGAAAAGAAAGGTAATATAGAGGTAGTAAAGCATACCGAAGGTGATAAGAATGTTGCAAATATCAAGTTCATTCTCACAGGAACATCGGATACCGGACGTGAAATCATAAGAGAAGCTGTTACCGATGAAAACGGCAAAGCACAGTTTGAAAATCTCCCCATAGGTACTTATACCATTACTGAGGACGGCAAGACCGTTCCGACTGGCTACCTTGTAGCTGACCCACAGGAAGTTACTGTTACTTATGCGGAAACAACAAATGCGACTTTCTTTAATGATGAGAAAGAGGGTACTATCGAGGTTACAAAGCGCACAGAAGGCGACCTTAACATTTCGGGCATTAAGTTCATTCTGACAGGCACTTCCGATACAGGGCGTTCTATCAAGCGCACAGCGACAACCAATGATAGTGGTAAAGCTGATTTCAAGAATATCCCTGTTGGTACATATACCATTGCAGAGGATAGCAGTTCTGTTCCTTATGCTTATCTGACAGCTGATAAGCAGAGCGTGGAAGTATTCTATGCTGAAACAAGCAAAATTGAGTTCTTTAACGATGAGAAAGAGGGAACTATCACGCTTCACAAGCGCACCGAAGGTGATCTGAATGTTGAGGGTATCAAGTTTATCCTCACCGGAACATCTGACAGCGGACGCGAGATCACAAGAGAAGCAGTTACCGATGAAAACGGCAATGCAACATTTACTGAAATTCCGATAGGTACTTACACTATCACCGAAGATGCCGAAACAACTCCTTATGCGTATCTGACCGCAGAGCCGCAGAATGTAGAGGTATTCTATGCTGAAACAAGCAATGTTGAGTTCTTCAACG
>OCVV011356824.1_pt1 | contig 59660 bp, 46 predicted proteins | sample 1539721 | NCBI WGS metagenome assembly OCVV01 (sample SAMN02144230, study PRJEB22623) | gut metagenome | biome: sheep rumen | host: Ovis aries | place: New Zealand
GGAGGTCTCCTGGTTCCTGGGATCGCGCTCCTGCTCGATGGTGATGTAGCCGCTGTAGCCGATCTCCTCGAGGGCGGTCTTGATGGCGGGATAGTCCAGGGCGCCTGTGCCGACGGGGCACATGGTTCCTTTGCCGCAGCCGTCGAAGAAACGGATGTGCTCGCTCATGACCTGCTCGTAAACCTTCTGGTCGACATCCTTGAAGTGGACATAGTCCAGAACGTCAGCGTATTTCTTGAGATACTCCACGGGATCCATGTCGCAGTAGTAGAGGTGGCCGGTGTCGAGGCAGAGGCCTGCGATCTCATAGGGCATATCCTGCACATAGCGGGCGATCTCATCGGAGAACTCGATGTAGGTGCCGGAGTGAGGGTGGATCACGGGACGGACGCCCCAGCTGTTGGCACGCTCGCAGACTGCGCGGACGTGGCTCATGAACTGCTTCCACTCCTCATCATTCATGCGGGGTGCGCGGTCCACATGGCCGGCATTGAAGTCACGCTCGTCGTGGCCCCAGTCCATAACGGTCATGTAAGGGGTGGGGAACTTCTGGCCTTCCATAACGGGAAGCTTGGGCATTCTGTCGTCAGTGATCAGTTTGCAGATGTTGTCAACTGCCTCCAGAACAGAAGGCTGGTTGGCGGGATCGACCAGGTCGTGGAAGATCGTGCCGGCGACAATGGCCAGCTGGTTCTTTTCCAGCTCTTCGGCTACGATTGCCGGATCAATCGGCATATAGCCGTAAGGTCCCAGCTCAATTGCGGTATAGCCTGCCTGATGTGCCTCAGAGAGGACTTTGGTCCAGGAAGGAAGATAGGGATTTTCGGGATTGTCTACGCCCCAGCTCGCCGGAGCACCACAGATCTGCATAGGCATTTGTATTACCTCCTTCGCATTAACTGCGTACTATTATCTCTTATTTATCAGTTGAAGTCTACCCATACGCTGTTGTTGTTTGCGGACTCGACGCACTTCTCAAGCCACTTGACGCCCTGTGCGCCTGCCTCAACACTGGGATACCAGAAGTCGCCGTACTCGCTGGTGTCAGCGCCGCTCATTGCGACTGCGAATCTTCTGTAGAGGTTGCTCCATGCTTCGAACAGTCCCTCTGCATGGCCGCCGCCGATGCGGTCTTCCACGCGTGCTTCGGGATAGAGGTAGCCTGCGCCGCGCTCCAGGGTGCGGACGGGCTCGCCTTCGATTTCATAGCTCATCTGGTTGGGTCTCTCATCATCCCACTCGATGGAAGCCTTGGAGCCGACGATGCGGACTTTGTGGCCGTGGCGTGCGCCGCAGTTGATGGAGCTGGACCAGCAGTAGACCTGGGCGCCGTCCTGTACACACTCGGTGCCTTCCAGATCCATGATCGTGAAAGCGTTGTCCTCGAGCTGACGTCCCTCGACAAAGGCCTGCTTGGTGCAGAGGACCTTGCGGATCTTCATATCCGGGATCATTGCCTCGATCAGGTAGAGGGGATGTGTTCCGACATCTGCCATTGCGAAGGAGATGCCTGCCTTGGCGGGATCAAAGCGCCATTTTGCAGCGGGGTTGGTCTCTTCAAGCTTGACGTTGTATGCGCCGAAGGCGAAGCTCATGTTGATAACGCGGATCTGGCCCAGGTCGCCGTTCTTGATCATCTGGCGGGCCTGCTGGATCATCTGATGTCCGGAGTAGCCGTATGTGACACCGACAACGCGGTTCTTTGCCTTTGCAAGAGCAACCAGCTCTTCAGCCTCTGCATAGGTAAAGCAGACGGGCTTCTCGCAGACTACGTGGAGGCCTGCTTCCAGAGCAGCCTTTGTGATGGCGTAGTGTGTGCCGTTGGGAGTAGCAATGGAGACTGCCTCGATGCCGTCTTCGCGCTTGGCTTCCTCTGCGAACATGGTCTGATAATCGGGATAGCAGCGGTCGGGATCGACGCCCAGTTCCTGGCCGAAAGCAATGCCGCGCTCGGGATTGATGTCAAATGCGCCTGCGACAAGCTTGAAGTTGTTGTCGCGCTGTGCGGAAGAGCGGTGAATGTAGCCAATCTGGCTGCCCTTGCCGCCGCCTACCATTGCCCAGCGAATACTGTGATCGAGAACCTTGGAACCGTTAATCATTGCTTTTTCCTCCTTGTTTTTTTTGATTTTTTAATCTTTGTTTTGTATTTTTTCTTGGTTGGTTTTTGATTTATTTTGGAAAGGTCTGTCTCCCGGGCTTTTCTCTGCCGGGGGAGAAGGTCTTTCTGTTAACTTGGTGATTTTTCCTTCAGGCTTTTTATTCCATCAGGTTGAAGGATTTGCGGAAAGCTGCAGGAGTCTGTCCTGTTTTCTCTCTGAAAAACCTTGTGAAGTGTGAGGTGTTGGCGAATCCGCAGCGCTCTGCGATTTCCGCAACCGGGAGAATTTTCTCTATGAGCATCTCCCTCGCAAAGTTGATCCGGACTTCAGCCAGGTAATCATTGGGCGTCCGTCCCGTTTCCTTTCGGAAGAGCCTTGTGAAGTAGTACCTGCTCAGGGAAACATGTTCCGCGATGTCGCTGATCTGCACCTGCTCTCCGTAGTGGTTGTAGATGTAGTTCATGGCCTCTCTGACCGGCATTGACACGGAAACTTCGTTCTGACTGATCATGCTGCAGAACATGGCGTGGATCCTCATGGAGATATTGTGGTCCTGCGGGAAGGAGGAATCCAGTTCCTGACGGAGCTTTTTGATCGTCTCCTTCAGCTTGCCGGTGAACACGAATTTGTGTCCCCACTTTTCCGTGATCAGGTTGTAGTAGGCTTCCGACTCGTTTCCCTTGAAGACCATTTCCCACTTTGTGAGGCGGTCCGAAGCGCATCTGTAGGAGTGCGGCTTGCGGAAGTCCAGCAGGATGAGTTCATCTTTCTTCACCGGGATTTTTTTTCCTTCGTAGCAGACTTCCATCTGGCCGTCCAGCACGCAGATCACTGAGTAGAAATCCAGGAATTCTCTCTTTACCGAGTAGAGCCTGCTGCATTCGTAGCAGCTGCTCCAGGCTACGTAGAAGAGATGTTCCGCCGCGAACTCCGTCGGCGTGTGAAATCCCGCTCCGCTGATGTCCAGGATACCTTTTTCATTTAAGATTTTTATCCTTTCTCTGGCATCGTGATCCATCCTGTCTCTCCTGCATTTGCTTCATGAATTTGTTTCGATTTGCTGTGGTCTGTTCCTTCTTTTTGTTTTCCTCTTTTGCGGTATGTCTTTCAGTCGGTTTCTTTTCCTTTTCCGCGGCACTCACCATGCTTTCTGCGCCTGCGATGTTTTTTGTTTGTTTTTGTTTACAATGAAATAATATAAAAAAATTGCCCCCCTGTGAATACACATGCTTGCCTGAAAATGTTCTATTTTTGCCCTGTATTTTACAATACTTTTCCGCTGGCCTTCTCCAGTCATCAGAGCAGTCTTTTTTCCGCTTGGGAGCGGCAGAATCCGGGGGGCTTCAGCACCATCTTCATACATCGATAGGCCATCTTCATACATCAATAGAAGAACGGTATACCTTTTTCCTTTGCTTTACTTGCGCTCTCTGATTCAGATTGATATGATTAATAGAATTTTGCCGGAAGCACCGGCAGTCTTTATCATATGCAACACCAATATATTCAGTACGTAAGGAATCATAGAATTATGGAAAATGGAAACAAACAGCACAAAAACGAATCAGGCGGAAGTCAGCCGTGACTCGGTCATCATCCGGACCAGTATCATCGGTATCATCACAAACGTCTTTCTTGCTGCCTTTAAGGCCGCGATCGGCATTCTCTCCAATTCGATTGCCGTCACCCTGGACGCCGTCAACAACCTCTCCGACGCCCTGTCCTCCATCATCACGATTGTGGGAACAAAGCTGGCGGGCAGGCTCCCTGACAAAAAGCACCCCCTGGGATACGGCAGGATCGAGTATCTGAGCGCCATGATCGTCTCCGCCATCGTCCTCTACGCGGGCATCACTTCCGCCGTTGAATCCGTCAAGAAGATCATCCATCCGGAAAAAGCGGACTACAGCATGGTCTCTCTTTTCATCATCGCCGTGGCTGTGGTCGTAAAGCTCGTCCTGGGCCGCTATGTGAAAGCACAGGGCAAAAAGGTCAATTCCGGGTCCCTGATCGCCTCCGGTTCCGACGCGGCTTTTGACGCGGTCCTCTCCCTCTCCGTACTCGCCTCCGCTATCATTTTTACCATCAGCGGCATCTCGCTGGAGGCATACGTGGGCGCCGTCATCTCCGTCATTATCATCAAGTCCGGTATCGAAATGATGATGGAAACCCTGGATGAGATTCTGGGGCAGAGGGCAGACCGGGAGACTACACAGCAGATCAAAAAGCTTCTCTCTGAAGAGCCGGAAGTCAGGGGTGCCTTCGACCTCATCCTGCACAATTACGGACCGGATAAAAATCTGGCTTCCGTTCATCTGGAGCTCCCTGATACCATGACCGTCAGGGAAGTCGACCGGCTGACCAGAAAGGCAGAGGCAAAAGTCCTCCGGGAGACGGGCGTCATCCTGACCGGTGTAGGCGTCTATTCCTACAATACGGGAGACGATGAGGCCGCCAAAATACAAAACAATGTCAGGAAGATCGTCATGTCCCACGACTGGGCCGTCCAGTTCCACGGCTTTTACGTGGATGTTGAGAAAAAAGAGATGACCTTCGATGTCGTCATGAGCTTTGAGATCAACCCCAAAGAAGCCCTGGAGATTCTCTACAGGGAAGTGCGGGAAGCCTATCCCGATTACAGGATTGTGATCGCTCCCGACGTTGATGTTTCTACGACTTACTGAGTTTTGACGAAAGACCGACGAAGGGCTGCAGGTATCGGGTTTACAGTCATGGACAGGCTGCTCCGGCTGCCTCTGCACGAAAAATCGAAGAACAAATCTGCAGGCCAAAAACCGGCAGCAGCTGCCTATGCAAAACAGCTGCTGCCGGTTTTTTTAACGAGCGCTTCTCTAACGAACGCTTCTCTAACCGCTCAAGTGTCACTTGATGGTATCGATGATCTTGTTTACTGCATTTTTCATTTCTTCAACGCGGGCTTCGGAATCCTTACGTTTTTTTGCGACGGCGTAATAGTAGAATTTGATCTTGGGCTCTGTCCCCGAAGGGCGCATGGCAAACCAGCTGCCGTCATTCATCATGAATTTCAGGACGTTGGATGCAGGGATGTCCTCATAGCCCTTGATATAGTCGATGATCTCCACTGCCTGCAGGGAACCGTATTCCCTGGGGGGATTGCCGCGGAAAGCATCCATGATGCGTCCGATCCTGGCGGCGCCCTCCTGGCCCTTGAGGACAACCGATACCTGGTCCTCCGCATAGTAGCCGTATTTCTGATAGAGGGCCTCCAGGGCATCGCCGATGGTCTCTCCCCGCTTTTTGCACCAGGCGGCAAGTTCCATCACCAGCATAGCGGCGCAGACGCCGTCCTTGTCGCGGACCGCCTCGCCCGGGGCACAGCCGATGCTCTCCTCATAACCGAAGAAATAGCTGTATCCCTCTTCTTCCAGACGGGGAATCACACCGCAGATATTTTTAAAGCCTGTCAGAGCCTCGTAGACACGGATCCCGTTGGCCTTGCAGATTGCCTTTCCCAGGTCTCCTGTGACGATCGACTTGATCATACCGGCCTTTTTGGGAAGGCTTCCCGCCTCCTTCTGGCTCTGCGCCATGTAGGCAATGAGCAGAGCGCCGGTCTGGTTGCCGTTGAGGGGCACATAACCGCCCTTTCCGTCCGGAATCTCTATCGCCATGCGGTCGCTGTCGGGATCCGTCGCGATCAGGACCTCCGCGCCGACCTCTTTTCCGAGTTTTTCGGCAAGTTCAAAGCCTTTGGGATCCTCGGGGTTGGGATAGCCCACGGTGGTAAATTCCGGGTCGGGATCCTTCTGCTCCGGCACGATATAGAAATGGTCGTAACCAAGTTCCGCGGCCACCGTCGCCATGGGAATGCTGCCCGCTCCGTTCAGGGGTGTGTAGACCACACAGACAGACTTGTCCAGCTCGCAGTCAGTGCGCTGCCGCATGGAGTAGACATAGTCCAGATAAGCCCTGTCCGTCTCCTCTCCCAGCATAGTCAGGAGTCCCTTCTCCTTTCCCTGCTCCAGGGAGATCCCGCCGAAGTCGTCAAACAGATCCAGCTTCCGGATCCGCTCCAGGATCCCGTCCGAGACACCGCCGGAAATCTGGGCGCCGTCCTTCCAATAGACCTTATAGCCGTTGTATTCCTTGGGGTTGTGGCTGGCGGTCATGTTGATGCCGGACACAGTCCCGTATTTGCGGATGGCAAAGGAGAGCTCCGGCGTCGGGCGCATGGAGGGAAACAGGTAGACATGGATGCCGCTCCCCATCAGAATCGAAGCCGCCAGCTCCGAAAACTCTTTGGAGAAATACCGGCAGTCATAGGCGATCGCCACCCCTTTCGCGGGGTCTTCTCCGGAATCCAGAATGAAGTCCGCAATTCCCTTTGTGGCACGCCCCACCGTCAGCCGGTTCATTCGGTTTGTGCCCGCCCCGCAGATGCCGCGCAGGCCGGCCGTGCCGAACACGATCTCCTGATAAAAACGGTCTCCGATTTCCTTTTCATTTCCTTCAACTGCCAGGAGCTCCGCATGCAGCGGATCGTCTGCCGGCAGTTTTTCCAGCCAGAATCTGTATAAAGAAAGTTCGTCTGCCATATCTGTCCCCTTTCCTGTTTCAATTCGAATGAAGGACTGTTCCTGCAAATAATTATAACAGACTAGGTGAGTCATTGGGGACGGTTCTGAATCAGCCAGAACCGTCCCCCGCGTCTGATCATTCGGCAGAGCCTGTCTCTTATGCGATGCCCAGCACTTCGTAGTCCTTGTCCTCGACTGCCTTTTTGAGAACATCGTCTGCGACCTCGGCGTCCATGGAGACAACCGCAGTGCCCTTCTCATGGCTGACTTCCGCGCCGGTTACTCCTGCAACTGCTTCGATGGCCTTCTTTACAGTTGCCTCACAGTGAGGGCACATCATTCCTTTGATCTCCATTGTCTTTGTCATCATATTCTCCTTTCTCTGCGCTTCCAGCGCTTTTTGCTGTTCCAGTTCCTTCTGACGGCTGTACTCTCCCAGAAGCTTTCCGTCCGCGTCGAGCGGGAGCGGATTCTTTTTGCGGTTTTTCCAGTTGTCTGTATCCTTAGCGGCGCTGTGCACCTGCATGAGGTTGAGCCTGAGCGCGTTGGTGACCACACAGAAGCTCGAGAGGCTCATGGCGAGCGCGCCGAACATGGGATCCATGGTAATGCCGAGCGGGACCAGAAGGCCCGCGGCAACGGGGATGAGGATGGAGTTGTAGATCAGTGCCCAGAAGAGGCCCCACAAAATAGTCTTGTAAGTCTGGCGGCTCAGGCGAACGGCAGCGCTGACGTCTGTCAGGCGGCTCTTCATGAGCACGACATCTGCGGCATCGATGGCGACGTCCGTGCCGGCGCCGATGGCGATGCCTATGTCGGCCCGGGTCAGGGCGGGAGCATCGTTGATGCCGTCGCCGACCATGGCTGTCTTTCCTTTCTCCTGCAGCAGGCGGATGACCTCCTCCTTGCCCGCAGGCAGGACGCCGGCCACGACCTCATTGACGCCCGCCTGGCGGCCGATGGCCTCGGCAGTGCGGCGGTTGTCGCCGGTCAGCATGACCACGTGGATGCCCATTCCCCTAAGCTCCGCGATGGCCTGCGCGCTGTCCTCCTTCATGGTATCCGCGACGGCGATCGTACCCAGATACTGGCCGTCACAGGCAAAGAACAGAGGTGTTTTTCCTTCTTCGGCAAGCTTTTCCGCTGTCTCACGAATGGTGTCCCCGGCCTGCCGGGCGCCGGAGAGCTGACCGGTGATAAAGGACAGATTTCCGCCCGCCATTTTGCGGCCGTCGACCCCTGCTGTCAGTCCGTTCCCGGGAAGAGCCCGGAAATCCGTGATCTCCGCTTCCTTCTGTGCGGCGCTCCCGGTCTTTCCGGTCTGCGTATCCTGCTCCGCTCTCTGCTCTGCAAAACCGATGATGGCTCTGGCCAGAGGGTGCTCGCTGCGGGATTCCAGCGCAGCCGCCCGGCTCAGGAGTTCCTCCTCTGTCACACCCTCCGCGGGAAGAATGTCCGTGACCACCGGCTCGCCTTTGGTGATGGTACCGGTCTTGTCGAGGGCCACGATCTGCACATTGCCGGTTTCCTGCAGGGCTTCCGCTGTTTTATAGAGGATACCGTTTTTTGCCCCCATTCCGTTGCCCACCATGATGGCAACGGGCGTCGCCAGTCCCAGGGCACAGGGGCAGCTGACCACCAGGACGGAAATACCGCGCGCCAGTGCAAAACCGATGGGCCGGTGCAGGAGCACCAGCCAGACAAAGGTCACGAGCAGGGCGATAGCAATGACCGCCGGCACAAAGACGCCGGAGATCGTGTCCGCCAGCTTTGCGATCGGGGCCTTGGTGGCCGCCGCGTCGCTGACCATCTGTATGATCTGGGCCAGGGTGCTGTCCTCGCCCACTCTGGTCGCCTCACAGCGCAGAAAGCCCGACTGGTTCAGGGTCGCCGAAGATACCTCATCGCCGGGCTTTTTATCCACAGGGATACTTTCGCCCGTCAGCGCCGCCTCATTGACCGCGCTCGTCCCCTCCAGGACAATACCGTCCACGGGTATGTTTTCGCCCGGGCGCACCACGAAGATATCGCCCTTTCTGACATCATCGATTCCAATCTCCTGCTCCTGCCCGTCCCGGACGACCGTCGCTGTCTTGGGTGCCAGCTTCATCAGGCTCTTGAGGGCGTCCGTGGTCCTGCCCTTGGACCTGGCCTCCAGCATCTTGCCGACGGTGATCAGGGTCAGGATCATGGCCGCGGACTCAAAATAAAACTCCATCATGTACTGAGAGACCGCTGCCGTGTTTCCGTCGACCTGGGCCCTGGTCATGGCAAAGAGCATGGTTGTGCTGTAGACAAAGGCAGCGCCCGATCCCAGGGCGATCAGGGTATCCATATTGGGGGCGCCGTGAAAGAGGCTCTTGAAACCGCTGATAAAAAACTTCTGGTTGATCACCATGACGATGCCCGCCAGCAGCAGCTGCAGAAGGCCCATGGCGATATGGTTGTCATGGAAAAAAGCCGGAAGGGGGAATCCCAGCATCATGTGTCCCATGGAGAAATACATGAGCACGAGCAAAAATCCCAGTGAGGTCAGAAGACGTCTCTTCAGGACCGGCGTCTCCCGGTCCTTCAATGCATCTTCCTCCGCGGCCAGCTTTGCGGAGAGACTTCCTGCCCCTCTTCCCGAAGCGCCGGAGGCTTCTCCCGTGCCCTTGGGCGAGGCGCCGTATCCCGCGTTTTCCACTGCCTGCATGACGGTCTCCGGCGACACATCGCCCTCCACCGCCAATGTGTTGGTAAGAAGGCTCACGTTGCAGCTCGTCACGCCCTCCAGTTTGGAAACCGCCTTTTCCACGCGGGCCTGGCAGGCCGCGCAGCTCATTCCTGTGACTGTATACTGTTCCATCCTGTTACCTCCTGAATCCCGCTGTTTTCTTGAATCCAGTTATCTTTTTGAATCCGCTTATCCTCTTGAATCCGGTCATCTTTTGAAAAGTGCTCTGTTCTCAGCGCATCATCTTCTGCAGTGTTTTCACCAGTTCGTCCACCTTCTCTTCATGCCCCTCCCTGACATCCTCGGTCACACAGGTGCGGATATGACTGGAGAGGATGACCTTGCAGAAGCTGGAGAGGGCGCTGCTGGCGGCGGATGCCTGGTTGAGAATATCAATACAGTAGGCATCCCGCTCGACCATTCCCTTAATCCCCCGGATCTGACCTTCGATCCGGCTGAGCCGGTTGAGCAGGTCCTTATATTCCTTCTCGGAGCGCAGCTTTCTGCGTTCTCCGCAGCAGCACGAGTCCACGGCAGGTTCCGGGTTTACCTTTTCCTCTATTCCCGGTTCTGCCAAAAGCGGTTCTGTCAAAAGCAGTTCTGTCTCTGCCTCCGGTTCTATAATGCTGTTCAGTATCTCCTGTTCCTGATCTCTCATGAAACCCTTCCTTTTTTCTTTTCAGAGCATACCGCTCTCCTCGTAACAGGCTTTCCATTCCCTCTGAAGCTCCGAAAGCCATGCCGCTATTGCTTTCTCTTAGAAAAAACGCTCCTCCGCCTGGAAAACCTGGCTGATCTCCTTATAGGTGCCGAAAACCGTCAGGCGGTCACCGGGCAGAAAGACTGTATCCGCCTTTGCCCTCTCAATCTCGATTCCCCCTCTCTCGACCAGAAGGACCTGAATGCCGTGCTCCTGCTTGAGCCTGCTCTCCGCCAGGGTCTTGCCGGCGAGCGGTTCCGGGACCTCCTTGAGGATCACGTTTGCGATGGAATCATGTCCGATATAGTCCATCAGAAGGACTGTGTTGACCTTGTCCTGCTTCATGATCTTTCCCGCGATCCGGCTGAAAACCCGGTCGATTCTTTTCCGTATGAAACGGGTCCGGATCAGGCGGATCACAAGGGCTGCGATGATCAGCGGTACGACAATACCGACAAAGAATGTATCGACCTGCGCCTCTTTCAGGGAGAAGAAGACGTTTACCAGGGCAGATACGATCGACACATTGAAGACATAGCCGAAGAGCATAGTCACCTGTGCCAGCTTGCGGCGCATTTTGGAAGACACAAAGCTCTCGCTCTCCTTGGTCGTATACCCGGCTCCCGTCAGGATGGAAAGTACCTGAAAGCGGGCCTTGTCATCCGGAAGTCCGGTAATGCGGAACATGACGGTGAACATCTCCAAAATGATCCAGTAGATCAGTATGATTGCAGAAAATAAAATGCTGGCAAGAAACAGGTTCATAATGTTCTCCTAAAACAAATCGGAAACCCGCAGATACCCCCTGCGGGTATTCACAAGAGGGATTATATACCCATATGGGGTATATTGCAATAAGGATTTTGTTCTCTTACAAGCGCTCTTACAAGCGCACAGCCCGCCGGCCGTCAAAAAAAGCGCCGGAAAATACCTGCATTGTATTCCCGGCGCCTCTCATTATTGATTGATCTTCATTGATTAATCTCCGGCAGAGAGTTCGTAGATCAGAACCCTCTCCCTCTTATCCTGTCCGCCGTACAGATCTGTGCAGTCGATCTCATCGTAAAAGAAAATCTCATCATACATGGACAGGAGCGCGACGTCCTCGTCCTTGGGGTAATAAAAAAACAGATACACCTGCCTGGGATTCTCATACCAGGAAGCGATGATCTCCTGCAGGACCGCCTGCAGGATCACCTCGGAGAAAGGATTGAAAAAGTAAAAGGAATCCTCACCTGTCACCCGGTAGTCCTGCGCTCTCATCCTGCGGAAGGTGACTGCCTGCTTTTCAGCCTTCATCCTCTCCAGGTTGGCTTTCGCCTCGCCGACCAGCACGGGATTGTGATCAATTCCGATGGCCCGGCAGCCGGTTTTTGCATGCAGAAAGAGCGGGCAGCGTCCCCTTCCGCAGCCGTAATCGATCAGAACACTGTCCGGTCCGATCAGACCGCTGCCGGCAAGACGCTCCAGCACTGCATAGGGTGTCGGTTCGTAGCGGAAATTCACTGTGTCAACGGAATCTTCTCCCGCTCCCGCCGTAATGATCCCCAGTTTTTCATCCCACTCCCTGTCAGGGGCTTCCTGAAGGTCCCTCATGTTTCCCCCTTTGTCAAAATGCAGATGGGTGGAGACAGGGGACGGTTCTGTGTCTCCTGTCTCCTCCAGAACCGTCCCCTGTCTCCTCACCTGTCTCCTCTTTATTTTTCAGTCTTCTTTCCCTCTCCCGGCCTGCGGATCATAAAGGAGATCACAACAGACAGAACGATCGCGCCGAACAGCAGAAGCAGGGGATAGAGGTAAGAGTGTGTCTGGTCATAAATCCGGCCTGCCAGAACGGACGCAAAGGAAGTAAACAGGGCATTGGTCGGAATCAGGGCAAAGTTTGTGGCATACCAGGTCCTGCCGTAAAAGTCCGCGATCATGGGCGGACTGATGGAAGCGTTGCCGCCGTAGGCAAATCCGCCGGCCGCAAATCCGATCACAACCAGTGCAAATATGCCGGTCCTGATGGCCAGAAGCATCATGACCGCGGAAAAGCCAAAGAAGATCATGACCATGAGCATAGTGATCCTGTAGCCGAAGCGGTCATAGACCGTCCCGGTGCAGATGCGACCGACAGCATTGAGAATGGAGATCATACCGACTGCCGTCGCAATGGTGCTGCCGGACAGAGTCGTCCCGACCTCTGCCGCAATTCCGCTCGCCTGCGAGACAAGCATGAGTCCGGAAGCGGTCAGGAGTGCGATCCAGACATAGAAAAGCCAGAAAGAGCCCTTTTTGATCATTTCGGTTGTAGGAATGTCGCTTGCCGGCTCCCTGCCTGCTTTCTTTTTGGAGGAAGCACCGCTGCCTGAGCCGCCCGCTGCCGCTGCGGCTTCTCCGGCTTTGGGCGTGCGCATGACGATGATCCCCAGAAGCAGGACCGCCAGAGCCAGAACCGCCAGCACACGCAGACCTGCCGCCCACAGGCGGCTCCCGTCCGCCGGCGCAAAGGCCGCAAAGAGCTTGCCCGCGATAAAGCTGCTCATTCCGAATCCCGCGAGCAGCGTGCCCGAGGCTACGCCCTGCTTGTCCGGGAACCAGGCGGACACCGTACTGACAGTCGAGTTATAGCAGAGTCCCGTGGCCAGACCGCACATGGCACCGAAGCCGATATAGAGAAGGCCCGGCGTCTGTGCAAAGGAGGAGAGCATCATGCCTCCCGGGAACAGGACTGCTCCCAGGGCCAGAATGACCTTGGGCCCGGTCTTTTTCATGAGGACTCCGCTCACCATGCCTCCGGCCGCGTATCCCATCATAGTGATCGTAAAAGTCATGGACAGGGTCTGTGCGCTCCAGTCCGGAAATGTCGCTGCGATCGACCTCGATATGATGGTCCAGGTATAGACCGTACCCGCCACCAGCATGATCAGTACACCGGTGATCAGCCATATGCTTCTGTTTTTCTTTTCCATTGCTGTCTTTACTCCCCCGGCAGATTGATGTAATTGTCTTCAGCGAATCAGTGTAATCCAAAGCAATCAAAAAGACAAGCGTTACCGGTCACGAATCTATGATATAATAAAGCCGTCGTTACACGTCCTCGGCAGGACGTGCAGTGTAACGAGCTGTCTGTAACTCCAATGATCTTATGCACCATGCTCCATAATCATTGCTTCAAAATCATTGTTCATAATTGTTGCTTCATAAACAGCTTTTGAATTCAGAAGAGGAGGTAAAAATGCCAACACCTCATAATACAGCCAATCCCGGAGACATCGCTGAAACCATCCTCCTTCCCGGAGACCCGCTCCGCGCCCAAAAACTCGCGCAGACCTATTTCGAGGATCCGGTCCAGTTCAACTCTGTCCGCAATATGCACGGCTACACCGGCCTCTATAAAGGCAAGAGGATCTCGGTCATGGGAACCGGTATGGGCATGCCCTCCATCGGCATCTACACCTATGAGCTGATCCATGAGTACGGGGTCAAAAACCTGATCCGCATCGGCTCCTGCGGCGCCATCAATCGACAGGTCAGGATCGGCGATATCCTTATCGCCCAGGGCGCCTGCACAGATTCCAACTACGCCTACCAGTACGATCTTCACGGGACCTTCTCGGCGATCGCCTCCTATGACCTGCTCCGCAGGGCGGTCCTGTCCGCCGATGAGCACGGCTTCCCCTACGCCGTGGGCAACATCCTGTCCACAGACATCTTCTACAAAGAAAAACCCCTCTGGAAAGACTGGGCAAAAATGGGTTGTCTGGGTGTCGAGATGGAGACCTATGCCCTCTACTGCAACGCCGTCCGCGCCGCCTATGCAGCGGAAGGCTCCGATCCGGATACAGAGATTCCGGTCAATCCCCACGCGGATGTCAAGGCTCTGGGAATCTTCACAGTCTCCGACTCCCTGGTCACCGGCGAGGCGACGACTCCCGAGGAACGCCAGAACAAATTCACCGACATGATGGAGGTCGCCCTGGACGTCGCCTCACAGCTTTGATCCGCTGCCCACTGAGTCGGGCAGGCTGCTGTTTTTACCCGCCGCTTATAAAACGGGGATCCTCCCCCCACTGAGATAAGAGGGACTTGTTCCCGGCAAAGCAAACCGCCTTCTGTCTGCCGCTTCTGATAAAAGCGCCAGGCGGGAGGCGTTTTTTTGCGCCCGGAGCGCAAAATTGGGGGCTTCAATCCCCGTGTTTTGCATAGAGGCCGGCCTGTGCGGAGGATATATTTTATATACCCGCTTGGGAGTGTAAAAACTTCGAAGAGGACGGATACACAAGGGATCATTGTTCCGGCACGCGTGACCGCGGGCGTCTGCCCGCGGCCGCAAGTGTAAACCCCGTTTATAACTGTTTTTATTGGAGGATAACATGAAAAAGAAGAAGAAAAAACTGCCCTGGATTATTCTGATCGTCGTGCTGCTCATCGTTTTTTCCATGATGAGAGGCAAGGGCTCCAAATCAGAAAGTGAACAGGTGACGGCTCCCGCCCAAACACAGACAGCAGAGTCGGAGCCGCAGGAAGAGAAGCAGGAGGAGACAGAGGCTGCTGAGGAAGAGAAGGAGGAGGCAGAAGCTCCGGAAGAAGCGAAGGAGACAGAGACTCAGGAAGAGGAGACCCCGGCGGATGAGCAAACCGGGGAAAACGAGGCCGCAGAGGCAGATGCGGATGATGCAGACGCCGATGAAGAGGCCGGGGACGACGCCCCCGTCAACGGGATCCGTCCTTCCTTCAAAGCGGCGATGGACGAGTACGAGACATTCTTTGATTCCTACATTGAATTCATGGAAAAATACCAGAACGCCAGCGGGGCAGACTCTGTTACAATGATGGCGGATTACGCCGAATACATGAAGGATTACACGGAGACCATGGAAGCTCTCGAAAAGATCGGGGACGACGAAGACATGTCCAATGAAGAGCTGGTCTATTACACGGAGGTCATGGGCCGGATCAACACAAAACTGGCCCAGTCCTTACAGTAATGATCGCAGCATAAAGAAGGCGTTTTCCTTTATGCACGCCTGCCTGCACGCGTCCCCCGCAGCTCAGCTGACGCAACATGCACTGCGCGGCATAATGGGGATCGCGCGCTGAAACAGCAGAAGAGCCATCCGGCCGGGCACAGCCCCGGCGGATGGCTTTTTCTTTTTCTATAAAGCGGAGCAGCAGAGTACCACATCCATAGGAGCCAGTGCAGCGCATGGGGGTGAAGGTTCATTCCCTAACGGCCGCATAATCCTCCTTGACCGCCTGCGTGCGCGGATGATCCGGGCCGAATATTTTTTCCAGGATCGCGATGGCGGTTTCAAAACAGCGGGAAGCCTTTTTGAAGTCTCCTCTGAGCAGATACGCCTCCGCAAGATTGTTATACAGATCCGCCCTGTGGGGGTTTTCGGTCCCATACTGTTTTTCCAGAATGGAGAGTGCCTTCCAGTACCATCGGAAAGCCTCGTCGAGCAGGGTATCCGCCTCCTCCCCGCGTCCCTCGTCACAGGCCCGCCGGCTGAGCTCATCGAAGAGCAGGCCGACATTGTTGCAGATCCCGGCATTCCCGGCGAAGTCCTCACCGAAGAGCTCTGTATTGATCCTCAGCGCGCGGTCAAAATAGGTACGGGCCTTTTCCATCTGAGAGAGATCGCTGAATTCCTGCCCCAGATTACAGCAGATGACAGCGGTGCCCGGGTGCAGCTCCCCGTAATAGCTCCGGTGCAGTTCCAGCGCTTTTTCATAATATTCCACTGCCTTTTCGTGCTCGCCGCATCCGGAGCAGACCAGGCCCAGATTGCTGCAGGTCGTGGCCAGCACAAAGCTGTCGGGTCCATAGCTTTCCGTCTGGATCCCAAGAGCCTTTTTCAGAAGTTCTTCCGCCTCCCCGTACTCCTCCATTTCATACAGCACCACTGCAAGATCATTATAGGTGATCGCGATGTCCGGGATTCCGCCGCCTATCATGGATTCCTGCAGCCCGATGGCGCGATGATAGTGCGCCATGGCGTCCTCAAAGCGGCCCAGCGCACTTTCCGCCTGTCCGCAGGCTTTGCACACGGATGCGCTGAGGTAAGCAGAGGAGGCCGAAGCCGGGAGCCTTCGGACAGCATCTTCCGCCTCATAGGCCCACTGCAGCGCAGCCTGCGGATGTCCTGTCTCGTACTCGATCAGGGACGCCTTCCAGGCCGCCTGCTCGCGCTCCGCACCGCCGGAGCTTTCTGCCCCTGCTCTCTCTGCCTGCCCTGCACCAGTCTCTCTATTTGTACCGGCCTGACCGGTCTCTGCAGTTCTGTGGCTTCCTGCCTGTCCTGCCTCCACTGTTCTGTGGCTTCCTGCCTGTCCTGCCTCCGCTCTTCTGTCCGCACCGGCCTGACCGGCCTGTTCTGAGCCGGTTCCTGTCTTCAGCCGAACCTGCCCGATTTTTTCTTCAGGGCCTTGTCCATCCGCCGCCTCACGCTCCGTGTTCCCCAGCCTTCTATAAAGCCGCATGAGCAGGCGGGAAACCTGTGCCAGGAGGCCGTAATCCTGCTTCTTCTCCGTGTACTGTTCATAGTAAGAGAGGGCGCGCCGGATAAAGTCCCCGCAGTTTTCCGCGTCCGGCAGGAGTCTGTCCGCTGCCAGGTCCGCAGTCACCGGGTGCATGGAAATCATTCTTCCGGCACTGACCAGGTGCAGGTCGCGGAAGCGCAGGAGCATGCCCCGCAGGACCTCCGGGCGGAAAGTCCCTTCGCACAGTTCCATAAAGAGTCCGCGCTCGATCCCGCTTACAGGAAGCAGGGACAGGATGCGGAGCAGAAGCTGCTCTTCTTTTGAAAAAACAGCAAAAGAAAACAGCCCGGACATCTGACTGTACACATCGGGCGCCCCCCGGTAACGGCCGCTGCCTGCGCCGCCGATCTGCGAATATCTTCCGCTGCGCACCTTTGCCAGAGCCTCTTCAATGGTGCTGAATCCGGCATCATATTTCAGAGCTGCCGCGATCAGTTCAACGACCATGACATGCTTTCCCACGGAGAGGATGATTTCTTCCATCATCACCTCCTCTGCCTCCGTCCAGATGTGATCGTCGTAGATCTCTTTTGCAAGCTCCGTCAGTTCCGCGCGCGACAGAAGGTGGTCCTCCGCGGACAGGCTGACCGACGGATACTGGGGCGGCACGAAGAGCCTGGTCGTAAAGAGAATATCGGCCCCGGTCCGGCAGAGCATATCCAGAATATCCCCGTTGGTCCTCTGCTCCGGATCCGCCTCACAGACCTCTCCCATCATTTCAAAAAAGGTGCGGTCATAGTCCTCGGCGTCAAAGTTGTCGATGATCAGGAGCAGGCGTCCTCCGTAGCGGGTGATCCGGGACAGATGGAAGTTAAAAAGATCCTCCGGGGAAATCTCTTCCCAGCGGAGCCTGTCCTGAAACCGGATTCCGGCGATGGTATTCAAAAGGTCTTCGTGAAAGGGCGCATTAATACAGCATCCGTCCGCTGCTTCGGCGGCATACTGCAGGGCAAGGGAAGTCTTGCCGCAGCCGCCGTCTCCGGTGATCCAGACCGGACTTTTCCTGTGCCGGAATTGTTCGCCGATCCAGGCAAGTTCCTTTCTCCTGCCCTTGAAAATCCGCCCGGTCCGGGGCGGCTGCGAGACGGATGCAATGGCGGGAAGCCCGCTGAGCCTCGACTCCCTCTCCTCCACCTGCAGGACCTGTATGTTCTGCGGCAGAAGGCTGCAGAGGCATCGGCAGCTGTCGCGCAGAAGGGCCGCCAGGATCAGCCAGGTCAGAGCCCCGCCCAGTGCCTTGTCCGCGCTCTCCTCCTCTCCGCTGGCAATGGATGTGTCAAAGGTATCCAGAAGAGAACGGATATAACGATAAATCGCGTACCTGTCCGCAGGCTTCATCTGCGGAACCAGTTTCTTTTCCTCCTCCGGCGGATTGCGCAGAAACCCTTCGATCTCGTCGCGGAGATCTTTTTGGGTCTTGCCGCTGTAGATGCCGCAATATTTTTTTACGATCAGCGTGTTCGCCTCCAGAATGCAGCGCATGGAAGCCGAAGCCGAGACCTGTCCCTCCTCCGGGTCGCCGTCGACCAGCATGCGGTCAAACTGAGCTCTCCCGGAAGAAACGGAATATCCCTTTTCTTCACAGCGCAGCAGGAAGCTGCGGCGCTTGGCGTCCGCCTGAATATATTTCATCAGAGCATCCCAGCCTCCGAAATGCAGGAAGAGAAAATGGGTCATCTGCACATTGGGACGGCCGTGTTTGGTCAGGATCTCCGTCATATAAGTCAGGCACTCCTCGGAGAGCCCCTTTTCCGTGTGGTTCCCTGCGGGCATGGACAGATCAGAGGCCGAAAACCGCATCAGCGGACGGCTCCTGTCCTTGGAATACAGCCGGCGGTCTATTGCCTCCAGCGTGAGAATATAATCACTGCTCATAGTTAAGATTCAATCCTCTCAGTTTGCTGCCCGTCCGGCATTACAATAAATCAGTCTCAAATGCAGCATAGATATCTCGTCCCACGGGATCCTTGCATCAACATCCTCGATCTCAATCGACCAGAGTGCCTGCCGGTTGGTCCAGAAACACCCGTTGTGACGGCTCAGAGCAATCTCCGCGATAGCCTCATTTTCATCAATTATAGCACATTCGATTTCCGGCTCAATATCCGGCACAGCGGGGGATCTGGTACAGGCAGTCATTCTCCCCCTGATCGTGATCCTGCCGGCCTTGCGGTCCGTCACCGTCTTCACCATGTCGATCCGGATTCCCGATTCCAGCCCCATAGGGTCTTCGATTACAGCATTCATCACATACCTCCTTGACTGTTTTTGATAGAAATATGGTAATGAATGCTTTTTGCACGGGCAATGCAGTTTCAGGGGATAAAGTCCCTTAAAATAACCCCTCAGATTGAATTGATGTTCAGGCCCTCAAGACTCGCCCGCTTATATCCCATGTCTGAAAACACGGGGATTACGCGATGAAAAACAAAAAAACTGACGCATTCTGCCGTTTGCAAAATACGTCAGCCCGATGAAACCGCCCCTCTTATACAGACACCGTCTCTTGCTGCAGCCGCGAAAACAGTTCCAGATACTCCTCTTCCACCTGCGAAAAAGGCCGCACGGCATAATCGAGATCGATATGAATCTCCGGTGCCGGCTTCGCCTGGGGCTCCTGCAGCAGAACCTCCAGGTCATACCAGAGCAGGTCATCGTCAATCTTTTTCAGCTCCCGCTGCTCCTCTTCCGTCAGCGTGCTGCCCAGAAAGCGCTCATACACCAGGTCCAGCAGGCGGTCCTCCAGTTCCTGATAGGCAGGCAGGGACTCCTTGAAAGGTCGCGGAATATCGGACAGATAGCACTCGCTGGCATCATGCAGCAGACAGGCCAGAGCCAGACGGGTATCGAGCCCGCGCGCGAGCGCCTCTTTGGCACAGCAGATACAGTGCTCCCCCACCGACCAGAAGGTCTTCACATGCCCGTTTCCCCTGCAGAGCATGGAAAGCGCATGGGCGATATCCTCGATCTGTATTTTCTCTTTTTCGGGATCCGTCGGCACAAACCGCACCCCCGTGTAAGTTCTGATATAACTTGCCATAACTATTCCTACATATAAAGCCAATCATGAATATATCATTTGCTGCTCAGGCTCGTCCTTTTCAAAACATTCCCGTGCGCTTTACCTTCCTCTTCACAACATACAGACAGACCAGGCCCATAATAATCTGCAGCGTGGAGGAGAAGGGCGTCGCCAGTCCGATCTCAAAGAGGGAAACGGGGACGCGCTTACTCATAAAGAAGGACACCGGCACGCGCACGCAGAAGGCGCTGATGATCCCCTGGGCCATGACGAAGCGGGTCATGCCGATGCCGTTGAAGAAGCCGATGAAACAGAAGAAGATCGGCGTCAGCATACAGTCGATAGCATAAGCTTTGAGATAGTCTGCGCCGGCTGCCGCGACATCCATATCCTTGGCGAATAAAAGGGCGAGCTCCACACCGTGGAAAAAGGACAAATAGAACATTACGATACCGACCGCCAGGGAGAGCATGATGCCGTAACGCAGGGCTTTTTCCGCGCGGTCAAAACGTCCCGCCCCCGCATTCTGGGCCACAAAGGCGGACATGGACTGCATAAAGGCCGAAGGCACCAGCATAATGAAGGCACAGACCTTCTCCGCGACGCCGATTCCCGCGGAGGGGACGACGCCGAGGGCATTGACGATTGCCTGAATAATCAAAAAAGAAATGCCGACCAGCAGGTCCTGCGTCGCTATGGGCAGGCCCAGCCGGGTCATGCGGGCGATGATATCTCCCTTGAATCGAATCTGATCTCTTGAAAGCGTAAAGGGCATTTGTCCCCTGCGCATGCGGCGGCGCATAAGGAAAAAGGAGATGACAACACTGACCGTCTGTGCGCCGACCGTTGCGATAGCGGCACCGATGGTCCCCATGTGGAAGCCCGCAACCAGGAGCAGGTCTCCCGCGATATTGCAGACACAGGCGATGGCCACCGTAACCAGCGGCGTGACGGAGTCACCGATTCCGCGGAAGACGCTGCCGATCAGGTTGTAGGCGATGATGACCAGCATGCCGGCTCCGCAGATACGGACATAGGCGGTCGTCAGCGCAAAGGCCTCCGCGGGCGCATGCATGACCTTTGCGATCAGGCCCGCTCCCGGCACACAGATGGCTGTAAAGGCAACGCCGATACAGGCAAAGAGCACAATACAGGCACCGATGGTCTCGCCGCCTTTTTTCGCCTGCCCGCGGCCGATCTGCTGTCCAAGCAGGATCGTGGCGCCCATGGCAAAGCTGGCCACCAGATTGGTCAGTGTCATCATAATCTGTGACCCGGTCGTGACCGCCGAGACATGGGCCGAGACGCTCTCGGCGTCCGTGAACTGTCCGACGATCATCAGATCCACCGCGCCGTACATGGCCTGCAAAAACAGCGCCGCCAGGACCGGCAGCGCAAACCGCACCAGCGGCAGCAGGATCTGCCCTTCTGTAAATGTTCTGACCTGTGCTCTTTGTGATTTCTGTCCGCTCATTATGTCTCCCGGTAATGTTTTCACTTATGATGTCAACGAAAACTAAAGACTTGCCTGCGGGTCTCTTCCCGCGCGCCGCTCTGACGGGCGGCATGTTGGGAATTGTAACACCATTTTTCTCATGAAACAACTGCAGACTCTCCTGAAAAACAAGCGAGAAAACAAGCGGGAGAAAACAAGGAAAAGAACAGAAAACAACAGAAATAAAAACAGAAAAAAAACAGAAAAAACGCGGCCGCATCCTCTGCAGCCGCGCTTTCGCTGTCTCGCATTATCAGTATAGGCAGACGTCAAATCCGCTGTTTCAAATATTCATGCAGGGATCTGCCTGCCGTTTTTTTTCATCTTCCCGGACATGCCGGAGCCTGCAGCCTGTCATGGGGCAGCCATTATTCTCTTTCCAGAAGGGGATAGACCACTGCTGCCAGGGCCGCGCCGACCAGAGGTCCCACGATGAATACCCAGACAACTCCCAGAGGAGCTGTATTTCCTGTCATTCCCGCAATGAAAGCAGGAGCGATGGAACGGGCGGGGTTGACACTGGTTCCTGTCAGGCCGATGCCGAAAATATGAACAAAGGTGAGCGACAGGCCGATGATCAGTCCTGCAAAAGATCCATGTTTGAACTTGGGAGATGTGACTCCCTGGATCACCATCAGGAAGATAAAGGTGAGAATGATCTCAACCAGAAGTCCTGCAATAATACTTCCGTTCACACCTGCCAGACCGTTGCTGCCGAATCCTCCGGTCATATCGGTCACTTTTCCTGCAGAAAAGATGACTGCCAGCAGAGCTGTGCCGATAAAGGCACCGATGACCTGGAAAACCCAGTACATGATGGCATCCTTTACAGAGATTGCCTGGCGCATCAGCATTGCCAGAGTGACCGCTGTATTAAAATGGCCGCCGGAGATATTGCCTACGCAGTATGCCATGGCAACGACAGACAGGCCGAAGGCAAGGGCTGTGAGAAGATAACCGCTTCCCGAGGCGGCATCGCAGCCCACGAGCATAGCGGTTCCGCAGCCCATGAAGACAAGCACACAGGTTCCAATCATCTCAGATAAATACTTTTTCATACTGTTGTTCCTTTCCTTTATGCTTTTTTTCAGGATACCCCCAAGACAGATCCGGTACCCCGACTTCCCCATTATACTCTCTCAAATCTGCTATTTCTACTGTTTTTCCATTCCCTGCTGTTTTCGCATTGCATTCGCATTACATAGCAGCCGGGGCGCATATCCCCGGGGCGCAGGCAGATTTCAGTTCTCCGGACTGATCGCTGAAAAAAGCCGCACATATCCCCGGGACGCAGGCAGTTTCCCCGGCCTGCAAAATGAACAGTCAAAGCAACCAGATGGAAGAAAGCCCGGATTCCCTACAGATCGGAGACAGCTTTTCTCATGGTGTTTAAGACATGCTTTTTATCCCCGGACCACAGGGGGGCAATGAGCAGGGACTTGGGGCCGTCGCCCGTGAGGCGGTGGATCACAATGTCGTCCGGCAGGACCTGCAGACAGTCCCGCACAAGGGCGCAGTATTCCTCCAGTGTCATAATGGGAAAGGGGGTCTTCCGGAACTCATCGGCCATCTGTGTGCCGCGCAGGATCTGCAGCTGCTGGAGCTTGATCCCGTCGATGGCCGGTTCCGTCTTTCCCAGATACCGGACCGTCCCGATCATCTCTTCGCGGCTCTCGCCCGGGAGTCCCAGAATGACGTGGACGATGACTTCAATACCGATCTCTTTCAGGTCCCTGACAGCTTTTTCAAAAACCGGCAGCGGGTAGCCTCGGCGGATCCTCTCCGCCGTCTTCTCATGGACAGTCTGCAGGCCAAGTTCCACCCAGACCGGCTTTTCGGGCTGAACCGCCCGAAGTTCCCGGAGCATCCCCAGGATCTCCGGGGGCAGACAGTCCGGACGTGTCCCGATGGACAGAGCGGCGATCTCCGGCCTCTGCAGGGTCTGTGCATAGAGCCTGCGCAGCCGCTCCAGTTCCTCCGGATTTCTGGCATAGGTGTTGGTAAAGGCCTGAAAATAAGCAATGTATTTTCGTTCCGACATCGGAATGCGCGCAGGGAACTTGGCGTCCACTCGCTGCCTGGCCGCCTGAATCTGTTCCTCCGGCGAAAGGAAAGGCGCCGCAAATTCTCCCGACCCGCCCTCTGAGCAGAAGGTGCAGCCGCCGAAGCCGGAACGGCCGTCCCGGTTGGGACAGGTACAGCCGCTTGTCATGGAAAGCTTATATACTTTTGTTCCGAAGCGCTCCTTCAGCATCTCCGACAGCATCTTCTGCCGCATGAAAACTCCTTTGCTTTTTAAGCCTCTGTATTTTTTTACGCATGTGTTTTTTCATTTGTCCGTCCAGCTGTTCCCGAACAGTTCCTAAACAGTACGTTCCCCTGTTATAATAGCAGAAGACCGTCCTGCACAGACAGGCTTCATCTCAAACTGTTTACTGTTTGTCCGGAACACACTTGTTTCCGAATTGTATCGATTCATGGAGGAAAAACATGACTGATCCTTCCCCGATCCTGAGCAGATTGCTGGCAATGCAGGATGTCCAATACCGCGATTTCCAGTGCAAGCTCATCCCGAATGTCCCCTCTGATCTTTTCATCGGCATCCGCACGCCGGACCTTCGGAAATATGCCCGGGAACTGTATAAGGAAGAAAAAGACCCTGCCGCAGGAAGCATCCGGCAGGACTCCTTCCTGGAAGCCTTCCTCGAGGACCTGCCGCACCGGTATTTTGACGAAAACCAGCTGCATGCATTTGTCATTTCCGAGGAAAAAAATTTCGATGTCTGCATCGCGCGGATTGAACGTTTTCTGCCCTTTGTGGACAACTGGGCCACCTGCGACCAGCTTTCCCCGAAAGTGTTCAAAAAGAACCGGGATGCTCTGCTGCCCTGCCTGAGAAAATGGATCTCTTCTGATCACACCTACACGGTCCGCTTTGCCATCGGCATGCTCATGCAGCACTATCTGGACGACGCCTTCGACCCGTCCTATCCCAAACTGATCGCATCCGTGCAGTCAGAGGAATACTATGTGCGGATGATGATCGCCTGGTATTTTGCTACGGCGCTGGCAAAACAGTATGACGCCGTGCTCCCCTTTCTGGAAGAGCGAAGACTGGAGCCCTGGACCCACAACAGGACAATCCAGAAAGCCGTCGAGAGTTACCGGATCACACCTGAACAGAAAGCATATCTGAGAACACTGAAAATCCCCGGACGCACCGGTTCGAAAAAATGAGTTCCCTGCCGGTGAACTGTGCCGGCGCATTCTGCGGCAGTTATGAAGTCACGGGTTTTTCGATGAAGCGAGTTTCCTTTTTGCGCGCGTATCCCACGATTGAAGTTACGGGTATTGCGCGATGAAGAATAAAGCGCTGAAGGCCTCTGCATGACACAGATCGTCTTCAGCGCTTTTCTCTGTCTTTTTTACAAATGAAGCCAGGGATTTATAAGCTCAGGTTTTTCCGGGAACCCGGCATGAATGCTTTCCCGGACAGTCTCTCTGCCCTGCCGGAAACGGTCTCAGGCATTTCCCTCTCTCTCGGCAATGATCTTTTCCACGAGTTCTGTGGACTCATAGACCATTCCGTCGCAGTGCGGCTTTCTCTTTCCGCCCTTTTCCTTGTTGATCCGAAGCAAATCACCGCAGTCAAGATATCCCTCGTGGTTTTCGCGGATCGTGCGCAGGTAGGCGCCGATCGTAGGGGCATCGTCGATGCCATTCATACCGAGGACCATGAGGCCGCCCGTCACAGCGCCGCAGGTTGCCGCCATCTTCATGCCGTTGCCGAAGTTGGCGCCGATGCCGCAGGCCTGCTCCTTAGTGAGACCGCAGTCCTCCGCGAAGGCACAGAGCATAGCCTGTGCACAGTTATAATGCACATCCGGATCATTGCGGATTATTTTCGCGTTTTCAAGATTTTTTCCCATTTTCTCTCCTTTCTGACTGCTCTTCCCGAGCAATTCTTTCCTGTCATTCTCACCGACTGCTCTTTCCGGCCGCTCTTTCTGTTTTCTCTTTCCGGCCGCTTATCCGGCCAGGGGGATGACTCCTGCCCGAAATACTGCAGAGCCTGTGTCCAATTGCGCACAACAGCGATTAAATTGTGTGCAATGAGTCAATCAGAACCGTCCCTCGTGACTCAGATCTTGAACTTCATGCCTGTGATACGGGGGAGCATGGTCGCCAGGAAGCTGTAGACGTATTCCACACTTGCTATGCGGACAGCATCCCTTCCCAGGTCTCCAAACTGTTTTGTGGCACTCATGGTCTTTCCGTCAATGTAGAAGCCGAAGCAGACCATTCCCACAGGTTTGCCGGGAGTGGCGCCGGTGGGCCCTGCGATCCCGGAAATGCCGACACCCACCTGTGCGTCATTGGCGCGGGCTGTGCCGACTGCCATCTGGATGGCAACCTCCTCGCTGACAACTCCCTTTTCAGCGATGGTCTCTTCTGAGACTCCGGCATATTTGACCTTGGCCTCATTTGCATAGGTTACAAAAGAGGCATTGAAAACGTTGGACGCGGACGGAATATCCACCAGATGGGCCGCTGCCAGTCCCGCCGTACAGGACTCGGCAAAGGAAATGGTCCAGCCTTTGGCTGTAAGGATATCTACAATCAGGGCCGCGCGGGCATCAATCTCTTCACTGTTGATCATATACTGCATAGTAAACTCTTTTGTCCTCCTACCCGCCTGCACGGGAAGTCTTATTTCACCAGAACGCCGTCTTTGGTAAAGGTATAGATTCTGCCGCCGATCCACTGGCGTCCGGTCAGCATGTGACCGTCCTTGACGCTGAAATAGTATTTTCTGCCGCCGATCATCTGCCAACCGGTCAGCATCTCTCCTGTCTTTGTGCTGAAATAATATTTTTTGCTGCCTATGGTCTGAAAACCCGTCAGCATGTGACCGTCCTTGGGGCTTAAATAATATTGTTTTGTGCCGATTTTCTGCAGGCCGGTCAGCATACGGCCGTCCTTGACGCTGAAATAATATTTTTTCTTATTGATGGTCTGCCAGCAGGTCAGTTTATATCCGTTGCGGTCAAAATAGTAGGTTTTTCCGGAAGCCCGGTACCAGCCGGTGTTGTATTTTCCGCTCTTCTTCAGGCCCAGATATTCCGCGATCGCAGCTGCGTCCGCCTGACCCAGGCGCTTGAGGAAGGCCTCATCTTTGAGCTTTGCGGCGTCGCTCTTATTGGACATGAAGGCGTGCTCCACGATCACGGCGGGGATCCTGTAAGTCTTGTTGTAAAAGAGGACTCCGTAGTAGTCGCCCTTTTTGCCGCTGGGATCGCGGCGGCTCCTGTCATCGCTGTATCTGGTGCGGGCCCCTCCGTTGGTCAGACCGCACCCGGCAATCCTTCTGGCAAGGATCTGGGCCAGCTTTTTGGACTGTGCGCCGACGGCCGCATAGAAGCTGCTATTCTGATGATAGACGCGGACTCCGTTGGTCGCCGCGCTCTCGCCCTCGCCGAAGGCGTTGTTGTGGAGACAGACAAAAATATCTGCGTGATTGTTCTTTGCGATGCGGCAGCGGGCCTGAAGATCGGGGGTTAAGCCGGCAGTACTGACTGCGCGGTCAGCGGACCTGGTCATGATCACTTTGACATTGGCGTATCCGGCCAGCTCTGCCTGGCAGTATTTTGCAATCTTCAGATTGAGCACCTTTTCCTGCAGACCGTAATAGCAGGCGCCCTTTTCCCTGCCTCCGTGGCCCGGGTCGAGGACGATCACTCTCGTCTTCTCCGCGGCATCGGCTGTCACTGTCCCGGCCGCTCCGCCGAGCACCGGGCAAATTCCTGAGGCAATTGTGATGGCAGCTGCCAGGAGCAGGGTCAATCCCCTTTTCGCAAGGCTCTTTGAACTTTTCGGCATAAATCCCCCTTTATTGGTCTTCTGCTTTTAATCCTCTTCCGGCATTTTTGCCGCAAGAGAATGATTTCCATAGGTTTTGTCTGCCGTCACTTCACGAATCACCTTGATGTCCTGCGGGAAGATGATCTCCTGGTCTGTGGTACGCAGTTCCACTTCCAGGATGGCCTGTTTTTTCCATTCGGGATAGATATCGATCTCATAGTAGCAGTTGTTTTCGGTCAGGCAGTAGCGGGTCTTGCGGATGGGCCTTCTGGCAGGATCGGCCTCCATCAGATATCCCACATATTCCTCCTGCGAAATCCTTCTCTCGATCTCTGTCCTCTCCGTCTCGGAAACACGGGTCTTTTTGGTCCTGTAGTACATATATTTCCCGTCTTTGCCCCTCTGCCGCACACGCACCTCGGTATCTCCGCTGCTGCGCAGATAGGTCTGGATGATCTCGACCTTCTCGCAGTTGGGCTTCTCTTCAAGCGCTGCCAGATCCGGATAACGGATCAAAAACTTGCGCTCGATCTCCAGCGGCACGGGCTCTCCCAGGAAGGAGGCGATCTCCGCAACCAGTCTGCTCATTTTTTCCTCGAAAGAAGTGGAATTGTCGATCACGCGGAAATGGGGGTGTCCTGTCCAGGCAGCGATCAGGCGGTCATCGACCGCTATGGCCTCCTCCGGAGTCTCCGTCCTTGCGCCGTTATTTGACAGGGTGTAGGCCTGCAGAGCACCTTTGGCTGCAGTCGTGAGGTGAAAGACCGCGTCATACTGGTCTCTCTCCTCGACTTCGTGAAGCCCCAGCGCGCGCATGACATTTTCAAATTCCAAATCGTTCATGTATGCCCGGTTGTCCATGACGCCGCGGTCACAGACGATCAGGACCTTTTCGGCCCCCATTTTGCCCGCAGCCTGCTCAAAAATCTCCTCTTTTCTCTTCTGCAGGGAGACCTGGCATTTCTGGTATTCCTCATTCGTCACCAGGGTCCAGGGAGCAACGCCTCCGGTGATCAGTTCTGTAGCAGTTTCCGGCACAAACAGAACCTTGTATCCAAGCTTGACGAATTCCTTCTGAATTCTCCCCATTCCGGTTGTTTTTCCCGCGCAGGGGCCGCCCGTGATAACTATTTTCGTAATCTGCATTCCATCGTTCTCCTTTTGTGCCGCCAACAGTTCCTCTATAGGCAGATTATACAGCAAAGCCAGTTTCTGCAGCTGGGGCAGAGACGGTCTGGACCGTCCGTTTTCCCATTTTGAGACAGCCTTATCTGTAATTCCCAGCTTCCAGGCGAGCAGAGCCTGCGTCATTCCTGCAGCTCTTCTCAATTGTGTCAGATAATTCCCGAAGCGGTAATCCGCCCTTTTTCTTTTTCTCTCCGATTCCTTCATCTGTCTTCGACCCTTTGATCCCAGACTCGTATGATCAGACTGCTGCGCTGCCTCCCGCATATCTTCCCAGCATTCCGCTGAAGGGAAGGGCGGCGATCAGTACAAACGTGTCCGCGGCAAAAGCATAGCTGTTTTTTATGACTCTGACTGCCATAGGCTGAGCATAGAGCAGTGCCTCCGTCAGAGATTTGACCCCGAGGATACCGGCTGCCGTAATTGCTACGACTATTATAGCGGTCGCTCCCATCCACCGCAACGAAAAAACATCCGTGCGATTATCTTCTCCGACTGTGTTCTTTCTGCTCTGCACCCGGTTTATGTATTGAAACCACAGTCCCAGGGCAGTGCCGATCAGAATATTTCCCAGCGTCCACCCCGGCATCCCACGCAGTCCGCCGGTCAATACGCAGTAGAGGATGACGCCGATTCCTCCCACAACAGCTCCCGAAAGCGGACCGAACCGCCGGCAGTAAACCATCATCACGAGATATCCGAGACAAAGGTAGAAGTTCTCAAACACAGGAACCTGCAGGCACATTGTGAGAACCACAAACAGCGCGATCCCCACCCCGTTCACTGCGATATACGAAGTTCTGCTCATGTTATTCATAACACTCTCCTTTCTACATGCGGATTTGTATCTGTCTATAATGATTGTATCCCTCCTTCTTCAGATTTGTCAGAGAGATCAGGTATACCCGCGGTAGAGATTTGAAGACAAAAAAAGGACTGCTGCATAAACTGAAACTGTAGGAATCAGTTAAGCATCAGTCCTCAAAAATATGCTTTTCGGGGTAAGGGATGCCGGCAGATGCTGCCGGCCCTGTCAGATCAGCCCTGCAGGCCTCTTGCCTGGCGGTCCATATCTTCTACTACGATATCGTAAATCTCGCCCAGGCTTCTGCAGTAGGCGAGCACCAGCCAGGGCTCGTTGGTGTGATAGTGGATCTTGATCGGATCGCCGTCTCCGCCGACTGCGAGCAGGCTGTCGCCCTTGAAATTCGTGGCAATATAATCAAAAACTTCGTCTTCATCCAGATCTTCATATCCGTCGATCAGAAGCTGTGTGTCATATCTGAATTCAATGCTCTGTTCCGGTATCATATTCTTCCCTCCAAAATCGATCCCGCCGGCTGTGTACGCCTCCGGCCTTGTTGTGAGTCAACCGCTTTCCCTGTTCTTACTCTTCCGCAGCAGGACTGGTCTGTCCCTCGGAACCGGTCTTCTCCCCGGATGCGGTCTGCTCTTGGGGAAGGCCCTGTTCTTCAGCTGCGGCAGCTTCTTCGGAAACGGTCTTCTCCGCTCCTTCGGAAACACTCTCTTCCGCTGTACCGATGCGCCTGGGTTCGGGCTTCCTGTTCAGGATGTCCATGAACTCTTCACCGGTGATTGTCTCTTTAAAATACAGGTATTCGGCAATCTCGTCAAGTTTCCGTTTATTTTCGCGCAGAATCTTCAGGGCCTTTTCATGCTGCCTGCGCACAAGCTCGACTACTTTGCGGTCGATCAGTGCCTGTGTCTCGGCGGAGCAGGCCAGGGATGTGTCACCGCCCAGGTACTGGTTTGTGACCGTCTCCATGGCAACCATGTCAAATTCATCGCTCATACCGTAGCGGGTGATCATGGCGCGGGCGAGCTTTGTCGCCTGCTCGATATCGTTGGAAGCGCCGGTCGTGACCGAGCCGAACTCCACTTCCTCTGCGGCACGGCCTCCGGTGAGGGTCGCGATCTTGTTTTCGATCTCCTCCTTGCTCATCAGATAGTGATTGCCCTCTTCCTCGACCTGCATGGTGTAGCCCAGAGCGCCGGATGTGCGGGGAATGATCGTGATCTTCTGCACCGGTGCGCTGTTGGTCTGCATGGCCGCCACCAGGGCATGTCCGACCTCATGATAGGAGACGATGAGTTTTTCCTTGTCCGTGAGGATGGCGTTCTTTTTCTGATAGCCGGCAATAACGACCTCGATGCTCTCCTCCATATCCGCCTCATTGGCAAATTTGCGTCCGTCGCGGACAGCGCGCAGGGCCGCCTCGTTGACGATATTGGCGAGCTCGGCGCCGGAGGCACCTGCCGCCATGCGGGCGATCTTGCTGAAATCGACGTCGCCGCCGATCTTGATCTTCTTTGCGTGGACCTTGAGAATATCGATACGGCCCTGCAGGTCAGGCAGCTCCACGGGCACGCGGCGGTCGAAACGGCCGGGCCTCGTGAGCGCGGGGTCGAGTGCCTCGGGGCGGTTTGTTGCCGCCAGGATGACGACGCCCAGGTTCTCCTCGAAGCCGTCCATCTCGGTCAGCAGCTGGTTGAGGGTCTGTTCGCGCTCATCATTTCCGCCCAGAGCACTTCCGTCACGCTTTTTGCCGATGGCGTCGATCTCATCGATGAAGACGATACAGGGGGCCTTCTCCTTGGCCTGTTTGAAGAGGTCGCGCACCTTGGAGGCGCCCATGCCGACGAACATCTCGACAAATTCCGAGCCCGACATGGAGAAGAAGGGGACGTTGGATTCGCCCGCGACCGCCTTGGCCAGCATGGTCTTGCCGGTTCCGGGAGGGCCCACGAGCAGAATGCCCTTGGGCATGGTCGCGCCGATCTCCTTATATTTGCCCGGATCGTGCAGGTATTCCACGATCTCCATCAGGTTTTCCTTGGCTTCCTCCTCGCCCGCGACATCGGTAAAGCGGATTCCTTCCGACGATTTCACATAGACCTTGGCGTTGCTCCTGCCCATGCCGAACATCATCGAAGACGCGCCGCCGTTGGCCCTCTCTATCATCTTTTTGTTCAGATAATAGCCGAGTCCGCCGAAGATCGCGATGGGCAGGACCCAGCTCAGCAGGAAGGCCGCCATCGGCGAAGCTTCCTGGACGATATCCCTGCGGAATGTCGCGCCGGCTTCATACAGGCGCTGGGTCAGGCCGTCATCGGTCACATAGCCGGTGCAGTAGACCGTCCCCTCCTTGTCCTTAAACAGGATATCATTGTTCCGCAGCTCGACAGATTCGATCTTTTTCTCTTCCGTCATCTGCATAAAGGTCTCATAGCCCACTTCCTTAATGGATGCACGCTGGATTGAGGGCATGATAAAGGCATTGATGATCATCATGAAGAGAATGACGAGCAGACTATAATACAACATTGACCTCCGGGGAGGTTTTACTTCATTCATTGCTGTTGATTCCTCCTTTGTTCTGTCAGACATAAGCGGCGCAGGAGACAGTTGTGCCGCCGATTTCTGTTCTAAGGATAATAGCACAACTCTAACTGCATTCCTATAAATTATTTATGAAAAAAGAGTGAAAAGAGACAGGGGACGGTTCTCTGTCTCCCCCGAACCGTCCTCTGTCTCTTTTTTAGCATCAGGTTTCCTCTGTCTCTTCCGCCATTTCCTGTGTCTTCTGTATTTCTCTGTAGAGCGTCGAGAAGAGCTGGGCCGTATCAATGGGCTTACTCAGGCAGGCACTCATACCGGCATCAAAGCATTTCTGCTCGTTGGCGGGATCCGTATCTGCCGTCAGGGCAACGATCGGAATCGTAGCGGCATCCTGCAGGGAGCAGGCGCGGATGGCTCTGGCCGCCTCCAGACCGTCCATGATAGGCATCATGACATCCATGAGGATCGCCTGGAAGTGATAGGGGCCGCTGTTTTCAAAGATCTCCAGCGCTTCCTCTCCGTCTCTGGCAAGTTCCGCGTGTACGCCGCGTGTCTCCAGGATCTTCATGATTACCTCTGCATTGAGGGTGTTGTCTTCCGCGACCAGGATATTCCTGCCGTACAGAAGGCGTCCCTCTATCGTGGAGCTGCGGCGGTTCTGGGTGCGGATCTGATCCGGCGACGCCAGGTCATATTCAAGCGTGACGATAAAGGTCGAGCCCCTGCCGATTTTGCTGTGGCAGGTAATCGTACCGCCCAGAAGATCGATCAGGTTCCGGCAGATATACAGTCCGAGGCCCGTGCCGTCCCGCAGGCTGTTGTCCCCGCCGTTCTCCTGCTCAAAAGGCATGAACATTTTCTGCTGGAAAGCGTCGCTGATCCCACGTCCGGTGTCGCGGATCGTGTATGTGTGGCTTGCATGGCGGTCCGTGTAAAAGACATTTGCCTCAAACCATACCCTGCCGCCGGCAGGTGTGAACTTGATCGCATTGCCGAGCAGGTTGACAATGATGCGGGTGACGTGCTCGGTGTCCATCATGACCATGCGGTTCTCGCATCCGTCGATCCTGGTCTGCAGGGTCAGGCCTGAATCCTTGGCTTTCTGCGCGACGATCGCCACAGCCTCAACCAGAACATCCTGTTCACGCACAGCTGTGCTGACGCTGACGACCTTGCCCGCATTGATGCGGCTGGTCTCCAGGACCTCGTCGATCAGGCTGGTCAGATAATGGGTTGAAGAGAGTATTTTCTCCATATTGTCCCGGGTGCCTTCCGCCAGGCCCTCCTCGCGGAGGGAAAGCTGGGCCAGGCCCTTGATCGCCGTCAGCGGAGTCCGCATATCGTGGCTCATGTGGGAGAGAAAGGCCTCTTTCTCCTGTCCCGATTTGACAGCTGCGCGCAGCGCTTTGGCCATCTCTTCAATCTGCTCCTGGTCCCCGATCCGCTGCGTCGTATCAATGAAAGTCAGCACCAGTCCGCTGACATATTCACTTCTCCATTTCCTTGAGGAATCTGAACGGTCTGCTGCACCGGAATCAAGATCGATCCCTCCGCTGCCGGCAGAGGAGGACATGGGTCTGATCCCGCTCCCTGCCTTTCCGGAAACACTGCCCCCTCCGGTCCCCGCTACAGGGCGGAAGCCGGGAACAGATTCCTCCTGCTCCCCGGTATCCATCGGCTTTTTCTCATGTGTGCGGTAAGGCGCGATCCGTACAAGGTAGGTCTTGCCTGATACCGAGGCGCAGCCCAGCTCCACAGGCTGCATGGTCTGCAGAACCTGATGGCAGAGCGCTATGAGGTCCACCGCGGCAAAGTGATAGGCGATGTAGCGGAGAGAACGTCCCACATCGTGTTCGGCGACGCTGAACTCATCCGCGATATACTCTGTAAATTTGCGCACATTGAGTTTACGGTCGACCATGACGATGCCGACCATGGTGGTAGCGAGGAAGTTGGCCATGTCGTCATTGACGGACGCAAGCTCACCGACTTTGGCCTGATACTCGGAGTTGACCGTATATAATTCCTCGTTGACAGACTGCAGCTCTTCATTTGAGCTCTGCAGCTCCTCATTTGCCGTCAGCAGTTCCTCGTTTGCGGCCTGCAGCTCCGCGTTGACAGATTCCAGTTCCGTGACCGTATGGCTGAGGTTTTCCTGCGTGACATGAAGATCTTTTTCCAGGTCCGCGATGCGCTGCGCCGCGGCGGTATCGATATTGTAGTGCTCCATGTCGAGGGGCTTGTCAGGCTCCTGGGAGGAGCGGAGGAAAGCAATGGCTGTCACGCCTGTGTCGGCGCCTATTTTGTCACTGATGGGCTGCGCGACGAGGGCGATATACTCCGGCGTATCGCCGATCTGCACCGGAATCCTGTCATAGGCGACGCGGCCCCGTGTCTCCCGGGATTCCTTGAGCGCCTTGGAGACAGCGATCCGCAGATCTTCTCTGATGAGCGAAAAGATATCCAGCGTGACATTCCCCACGGGAATTGTGATAAAATCACCGCACTTTCCATAGGAATGGCAGAGCTCGTTCTTCTCATTGACCAGCACACAGGCAGGCATCAGCAGTTCCAGTACGCGGGTATTCATTTCCCCGGCCGGGAAATGTGAGTCATTTTCATAATTGTCTCCCTTGAAATGAGGGGGCATGAGCTGGCTCTCGATCCCCTGCAGGGAGTAAGTGATGTGTTCGTGGGACGGAGTGCGCCCGGAACTGTTGTGTACGAATATTTTCTCGTTGGGGCAGAGCGCACGGAACACATCATCGTAATCTATGACAGACTCCGAGCGGCCCAGGAACAGGTATCCGCCATCGTTGAGGGCCATGTGGAAAATGGCGAACAGATTTCTCTGCAGGATGTTCTGGAAATAGATCAGCAGATTTCTGCAGCTGACAAGATCCAGCCTTCCGAAGGGCGGGTCCTGAAATACGTTGTGCTGGGCGAAGACGATCATCTTGCGGATATCATGGTTGACGGTGTAGCGGTTTCCCTTTTTGGTAAAGAAGCGGGACAGGCGGGTGACGGAGACATCCTCCTGAATGCTGTCGCCGTATACACCTCGGCCGGCGACGGCGATGGAATCCGCATCCAGATCCGTGGCAAAAATCTTGACATCGCGTCGGATCCCCATTTCCTCCATGGCTTCCACGAAGAGGATGGCGATCGAATAGGCCTCCTCACCTGTGGAACATCCCGCCACCCAGATCCGGATCTGGTCCGACGGGCGGGCATTGCGCAGCAGGTCCTTGACGACCCGCTCCTTGAGGATATCAAAATAATCCCGGTCGCGGAAAAAGCTGGTGACCCCGATCAGAACTTCCTTGGCGAGCAGACGCGCCTCCTCCGGATTGTTGGACATATAGTTCACATATTCGCGGAGATTGCGGTTGTGCGTGACAACGATCCTGCGCTCGATCCGGCGCAGCACTGTCGTCTGCTTGTAATAGGAGTAGTTGACGTTGGTGACATTTTTCAGAATGGAAAAGACCTGGGACAGAAGATCGCCGTCCGAGAGCAGGAGCCGCTGCCCGGCATCCGCCATGGAGCGCGAGATATGGGCCATTTCCCGGGCGATACTGTCAGGGTTCAGGATCAGATCGACGAAGCCGGTCGCAATCGCGCTGCGCGGCATGCCGTCAAACTTGGCGCTCTCCGGCGACTGGGCAATGATCATGCCGTTGCGCTCCTTAATGGAGCGGATTCCGTTGGTGCCGTCCGAACCGGTACCGGAGAGAATTATCGCAACAGCCCGGTTCTCGTAGGACTTGGCCAGGGAGCGGAAGAAAACGTCGATCGGATGATTGATATGCTGGTGATTATATTCGTGGAGATGCAGAACGCCTCCCTCGATCTCCATGTTGTACTTGGGAGGGAGCATATAGACCGTATTTTTGCGCACATGCATCCCGTCCTGGGCCTCCAGGACAGGCATGGTAGTATATTTCCCCAGAATGTCGGCCAGAAGACTCCGATGGTCGGGAGACAGATGCTGAATGACCACAAAAGCCATTCCCGTATCTGCCGGCAGGAAAGTCAGAAACTGCTGAAGTGCCTCCAGTCCTCCTGCAGAAGAACCGATTCCGACGACACAGCTGGGCTGCTCACTTTTTTTGATCTTATCAATTTTCATACTCACCTCTTCTGCAGGAACTTTCCTGCGCATTTTGGGATCCCGCCCGCAGTGTGCGGACGATCCTGGCGACGACCGCCTCGATCTCTCCCTTTCCTTCCCGGACGATCAGGTCAGCATATTTTTCATAGAGGGCACATCTCTCCTCATAGAGATCGTGGAGAGTCTGTCCCTCGCGGAGCACTACACCCCTCTGACGGATATTGTGAAGGCGTTTCTGTATAACTTTGAAATCCACCTGGAGATAAATAATCGCGCCGATCTCACGCAGATGCGCCATTGCTTCTTCTCCGTAGATGGCGCTGCCGCCCGTCGCAATGACGCTTCGCGACGCTTCAATGGAAGCATTGACCTCGTTTTCCACCGCGATAAAACCGTCAATTCCCTTTTTTGCAATTATTTCCGAAAGCCGCATGCCCTCTTTCTTCTGGATGAGCAGATCCGAGTCGATAAAATCATACCCCATGACCTTTGCCAGGATAATGCCGACTGTGCTCTTTCCCGATGCCGGCATACCGATCAGTATCAGATTGTCCTTTTTAGCCATTGTCTGATCTCCTCTCCTTCCGGCCGCCGGGCGCGGCAGTATATACACAGTTCAGTATACCACATATGCATGCACGTATTTGCAGGAAAGTGTTGTTAATTCAAAAAAGTTTCTTTAATGCGCAACTCGTGTTATACTGTAAACGCCGAGAACCGGCAGGGCATTTGTTTGTTTTTATATAAAGTAAAAACAGGCAAATGTTCTTACTGTTTTTTCATTTGTATCTATTCAGAACCACCGCATCCGAGTTGTTTTTGCGCAGATATTATTGAGGTACGGATATGATTTCTTTCAATGTCCCTCCCTTTATCGGGACAGAACTTGATTATGTAAAACAGGCCATCGACGCACATAAGATCTGCGGCGACGGCCAGTTCACCAAAAAGTGCCACGCTTACCTGGAAGAGCGTTTCGGGGCGCAGAAGGTCCTTTTGACAACCAGCGGAACCACTGCCCTGGAAATGGCGGCCATCCTGTGCGGTCTGGGAAAGGGAGACGAAGTCATCGTCCCCAGTTTCACCTTCTCCAGCACCGCCACGGCAATCGTCCTGACCGGAGCAACGCCCGTCTTCGTGGATATCCGTCCGGACACCATGAACATCGACGAGACAAAGATCGAAGCGGCGATCACGGACAGGACCCGCGCGATCATGGCTGTCCACTACGCCGGCGTCGCCTGCGAGATGGATACGATCATGGACATCGCCGCGCGCCACAACCTCAAGGTGATCGAGGACGCGGCACAGGGCGTCATGTCCTCCTACAAGGGACGCGCGCTGGGCACGATCGGCGATTTCGGCTGCTTCTCCTTCCATGAGACCAAAAACTATTCCATGGGCGAGGGCGGGGCGCTTCTCATCCGCAGTCCCGAGAACAATGATGCCGCCGAGATCCTGCGCGAAAAAGGCACCAACAGGGCCCGCTTTTTCCGCGGACAGGTGGACAAATATACCTGGGTCGACTACGGCAGCAGCTATCTTCCCAGTGACATGAACGCCGCCTACCTCTGGGCACAGCTCCAGGAGGCAGACCGCATCAATGACAACCGTCTCGCCATCTGGAAGACCTATGATGAGGCCTTTGCGCCGCTGGCGGAATCCGGCCGGATCGAAGTTCCTACGGTCCCCGCCGGATGTGTCCACAACGCGCACATGTACTACATCAAGCTCAGGGATCTGGAAGACCGCACCTCCTTCATCAGCTACATGAAGGAAAACGGCATCGTTACCGTCTTCCACTACATCCCGCTCCACAGCGCGCCCGCGGGCCTCAGGTTCGGACGCTTCCACGGCGAAGACCGCTTCACCACCAGCGAGAGCGACCGCCTGGTCCGCCTGCCCCTCTACTATGGACTGACTCCGGAGGATCAGCAGCACGTCATCCGCACAGCGCTGGATTTCCTGAACAGGGATTAAGCCCCTAATGACAATTCCCTTTTACCCGAGAGGACACTTATGCCTTCAGCTGAGAAAAAGAAACTCATAAGCTTTATCATCCCCTGCTATGCCAGCGAGGGCTCCGTGGGGCTCGTCATCGACGAGATCCGCGAAGTCGTGGCGCAGAAGCCGGATTTCGATTATCAGATCGTCGCAGTCAATGACTGTTCTCCCGACAATGTGCTCGAAGTCCTGCAGGGCATAGCGGCAGATGACCCCAGGGTCGGCGTCATTGACCTTGCCAAAAACGGCGGGCGGCACAACGCCCTTATGTGCGGCTGCCATTATGCGGCGGGTGACTACGTTGTCTTTATAGACGATGACCAGCAGTGCCCCGCAGACCGTCTCTGGGATCTCATCGATCCCCTTGTGAACGGCAACTACGACGTCGCAATTGCCCGCTATCGCAAAAAGACCCAGTCCCGCTTCAAGAATTTCGGCTCCGCCGTCAACGACCGTGTCGCCACCTGGCTCCTCGGCAAGGATCCCAACCTGAAATTCTCCAACTTCTCCGTGATGAAAAAATTTGTCAAGGACGAAGTGATCAAATACACAAATCCCTACCCCTATCTGTCCGGTCTGATGCTCCGCGCGACCAGGCGCGTCATCAACGTGGATATGGAGGAGCGCGTGCGCACCATCGGCGTCGGACACTACAGTTTCAAGAAGTCTTTCGCCCTCTGGATGAACAGCTTTACGGCCTTTTCCGTCAAGCCCCTGCGCATCGCCACGGGAATCGGCGTGCTCTGGGCTGTCCTGGGTATTCTCATGGGCCTCCGGACCGTCATCCGCAAACTCCTGAATCCCAGCATTCCTCTGGGATACAGTTCCACCATGGCCGTTCTTCTCTTCTCCACGGGCATGATCATGTTCATGCTGGGTCTGATCGGAGAATACATAGGCCGTATCTACATATCACTGAACAACTCCCCGCAGTTTGTCATCCGTGACAGGATCAATCTTCCCGATCCGGGTTCAGAAGCCCCTGCTTCCTACCGCCGGGACTATGGCCCTGATCCGGGGGCAGGACTTCGCGGTGAGACTTTCCGGCAGCGCCCCGCAAACAGTTCCGGGCAGCGCAGCCGCAATCCCAAGGAGTAGATCCATGTCAGATTCTGTTTTTCATACCGCCGGTGACGGGGCTCTCCCGAAAAAAAAGCTTCTCATCATCGGAGCCGGTGATTTCCAGCTGCCCCTGGTACAGCAGGCGGCAAAGACCTGCGAGGTCCTGCTCGCAGCACCGGTGATCTCCGCCGCCTTTGATCCCTATATCTCGGACCGCCTGATCATCGACGTCCGCGACGAGGAGTCCATCCTTGCCTTCGCGCAGGAGCACAGGATCGACGGCGTCATCACAGACCAGACCGATATCGCGGTCCGCAGCGTCGCCTATGTCGCCGAGAAAATGGGACTTCCCGGCATCGGCTATGAGACCGGCCTCCTCTTTACAGACAAAAGCCGCATGCGCACCCGTCTGGCGGAGCTGGGCCTGCCTCTTCTTGCCAACAAAACTGTCTCTTCCGTCGAGGAAGCAGTCGCTTTTTATCAGGAGCTCGGCGGCAGCCGCTCCGACAGCGGCTTAGATCCCGTCCGCGTCATCATCAAGCCTCTGGACACCCAGGGAAGCCGCGGCGTCCAGGTCTGTGCCTGCGAACAGGAAATCCGGGAGAAATATCCCGAGGCCGCCCGCTGGTCCGGAAACCGCAAAGTCATCGTTGAGCATTTCGCGACCGGCCGCGAGTTTGTCGTGGAATCCCTCGTTCTGAATCACGAATACCGCACACTGTGCATCGGCGACACTCTCTATTTCGATATCCCCGATGCTTTTGCGGCGAAAAGCCGTATCTTCCCCACAACGGCAGATGACGCGCTCCGCGAAAAAGTGCTCTCCCTGGACAAAAAGATCATCACGGGCTTCGGTCTGACCCAGGGCATCACGCACAGTGAATATATCATGGACGGGGACGAAGTCTATCTGATCGAGACGGCAGCCCGCGGCGGCGGTGTCTTCATCTCCTCCGATCTGATCAGCCTGTCCAGCGGACTGCACACCGAGCAGTTCCTGATCGACATCGCGCTCGGACAGCAGAAGGAAATGCCGAAGATCCTGCCCCAGCAGTGCTTCTGCGGCTATATGGCCTTCTATCTCCCTGTCGGCCGCGTCATCCGGGCGGACGGCATCGACACTGTCCTGGCATTTCCCTTTGTCCACCGGCACCAGCTCGGAAAACTCCATGCAGGCCTCGAAAACCACGAGGGTGCGACCGACAAGACCTCCCGCCTGGCCCTCATCGTCTCCGGAGACACCCGCGATGAGCTCATGGAGCACATGGCACAGGTCCGTTCCGCACTGCAGATAGAAATCGAATCCCCCGACGGCACCGTATGCGGACCGATCTGGGAATGACGCCCAATCGAGTGACAGCCAGACGGGCATACCCGATCGATTGACGCCCAATCGAGCGGCACCCAATTGAGTGACAACCGGGCGAGCGGCACCCGATCCATCTGCTCTGACAATAGTTACTGACCACACCTCCCGGGGTGTGTGCGGAGGTATTTGATTTGCTCAAAAACTTTCTTGACAAGCGGCGAAATGTATTCCTGCTCGCCGCTTTCGCTGTTTTTATGGAGAGCCTGACTTCCCCCTGCCTCAAGATCGGCTCTAATAACTACGAACCCTTTTCCGCAGGCTATTTTTTCTGGTTCGGACTGGCCGTGGCCATCCTGGGCATTTACGCAGTCTGCTGGCAGCTGATCCTGGAACGCATCCCTCTGACCACCGCATACCTGCGGCGGGGCTTCAGCTATGTTCTGCTGTTTGTCTGGTCCACCCTGATCTTCCATGAGGTCATCACTGTCAAACAGATCATCGGCATCGCTGTGATCTGTCTGGGAATGGTGATCAGCGTATCTGATGAGCACGGCAAAAAGAGGTAACATTCAAATGTCCAATCTTCTCACCCCCCAGGTCTGCTACGCAGCCGCCATCTTCGGCGCATTCATCACCGCGCTGAGCCAGATCCTGCTCAAAACCCAGGCAAATACCACCGGCGAAAAGGGATTTTTCAGCAAATTTCTGAATATCCGCGTCATTGTCTCCTACGGCCTCCTCTTCCTGACCCTGGCCATCAACCAGGTGGCTCTGCGCCATGTACCGCTCTCTGTCATGCCCTGCATCACTGCCACCAGCTTCGTATGGGTCTTTGTGATGGGTGCCCTTATCCTCAAGGAAAAAGTGTCTGCGAGGAAAGTGCTCGGCGTCGCCATCATCATCGCAGGCGTCATCATCTCCCGGCTTTGATCCGCCCACCGAAAGGAATCACGCCATGAATGCTCTTATAAAAGAATTCTCCGAAAAAATCACAAGCAGGAAGTCCTATTGGATCCCCCTGCTTTTTTACACCTTCGGTGCCTACGGCTTTTCCATGCTCAACCGCACAGTCGGTGCCGATGATCTTGCCACCTTCAAATATGTTGATGAGACCGTCTGGCTGGCGGAACTCCGCTGGGGTGCCGTCCTCTGGAAAAAGGTGTTTTCCTTCGGAGACTGTGTCCCCTTTCTGGACAAGTTCCTGTCCTGCTGCTTTCTGATGCTGGCAGGAACAGCCTTTGCCTGCCTGCTCTATTTCATCAACGGCAGGCGGGAACGGGTACTGCTCTATACGATTGCCGCCTGCTCTTTCATCACCTATCCGATCATCTGTGAGATCTGGGAATTTACCTGCGGCGGTACCATCATCGTTCCCGGCGATTATTTCTGCTGCTTCATGCTCATACTGTGGCTGCTCACCTGCCGGGAGGATTCCTTCCCCGCACAGACACGCACACTGCTGATCACGGGAGTACTGCTCACGCCGGTCATCTCCAGTGCAGAGTCCATCGCCCCTGTTTATATCACCGTCGTACTGATCGTCCTGTTCTACCGCTACTGCATGCACAGGTCCTCTTCCGACCGCAGGACCGCCTGGTTTTTTGAGGGTGTGCGCTTTGCGATCCCCCTCATCATTGCCTTCATCCTGCGCCTCGTCATCGGCTACACGATCATGGCTGTGCTGCATTTGAAGCTCAAGCATACCGGCGCAACCACCATCTCCTGGAAGGGATCCACGCTTGGCCGGCAGTTCGTCTCGGTCTTCAAGGGAATCCTGGTCGACTACGGTGTGGCTGCCCTGATCAATCTCCCGATCACGATTTTTATCATCTGCACCATCCTCTTTGCCATCCGCTGCTTCTGCCTGGCATTCAGGAACAAATCGCTCCTGCCCATCTTTTTGGGGATCTGCATCGGAATCTCCCTGTTCCTGATCTCGATCATCCAGGGATCTGTCATGTACTACCGGACAGCCATCACGCTGATGGTCTTCTGTGCCTTCGTCTTCTACCTGCACGCGGAAACCTTTTACGACCTGATCAACACCGGCATTCTGAAAAACAGGCGTTTCCCCCTGATCATCGGCCGCTGCGGCCTGGTCCTCCTGCTGTTTATCACCTGGCGGCAGGCGGCCCACCTTCACCGCTTCCTGGCACTCAACAACCAGCGGTATGACAACGAGGCCGCTGTCATGCAGCAGATCGGCTACAAACTGACGGATGAATTTGACACCACCAAGCCCCTCGTCTTTGTGGGAGATTTTTCCAACGGCGATGCGTCTTATGCCGCCACCCACAGCATGGAGGGAACCTGGAACAGCAATCTGTTCCGCAGGATCCGCCATAAGATCGACGGCACAGAGACCTGGAAATCCCCCGCGCTTGTGCAGACCACCGTTTCCAGCGCCATCGACTGGTACAACGTACAGTTTGACGGCGAGCTCATGAAGAACTTCCTCGCCTACTACGGTTACGATTTTGATGTCATCGCACCGCTCACAGCTTCCGACCGCGAACCCTATTATGAGAAGGCCAGAGAGCTCGGCATGACGACCTACGACATTGTAGACTGCGGAGATTACATTATGGTCTGCCTGGGCAGACTGGACTGACAGCCTGTGAGACTGCAGACTGCGGAGATTACATTATGGTCTGCGGTCTGCCCGGCAGACCGGACTGACTGCCTGTGACATCGTCGACTGCAGAGATGATAATACGGTCTGCCCCTGCAGACCGGACTGACAAAAAGAACCCTCCGGAACCATGCATGGCGCCGGAGGGCTCTTTTTGATCTCATTTATCTATGTGCAGCTTTTTCAGTAAATCTTAGGATCAGTAGACGATAACACGAGTATTCTTGGGTGTTACCTGGTGGATGTACTTGGCATCTTCCAGTTTCAGGCGGATACAGCTGTTGGATCTGTTCTTTCCAAGAGTGGAATCCTTAGGAGAATGCGTGTAGGGATTTCTGCAGTACTTCTTGTACAGAACCGAATGGAAATAGTTTCCTGCTGTGATTCTGGTCGCATAGAAGACTGTTGAACCGTTGAAGTCCTTATAGCCATATGCCTTGGAGCTCTTGTGATCAAGACGGAAGCTTCCGGACGGAGTCGGTGTAGAACTCTTGCCGATGGTACAGCGCATTGCCCTGCGGACACATGTCCAGCTGCCCTTGGCGCCCTTGTAGGCATTGACTTCGTGTTTGCTCTTGTTCACCAGGATCAGGTAGCGGGTACTGGAGCTGTAGCCCTGCGCCTTCTTGTCCATGCCGTGAACGTCTCTGACTGCGCCGTCCGCACCGATCTTGTAGCCATCGATCGTGGTATTGGTTGCAATGGAGCCATCAGCCTTTACATAGTACATAACGTTGCCGATGAAGAACCAGCCTTTGGTGCGGCGCTGTTTGCCATCATTAGGGCTGAAGTAGTACAGCTTCTTGCCGACTGTGATAAAGCCGCTGGCACGCGCGCCTCCCTTTTTGGGATGGAGATAATAGTAATCGTTTCCGATCTTTCTGTATCCGGTCAGGATCTGGCCCACACCGATTCCCTTTGCGCCGAGCTTGACACTGGCGTAATAGGTCACACTTTTGATCTTGAACCAGCCGCAGCAGAGGTAGCCGTTTGCATTGAATCCGAAATACTTGTTCTCGATCTTCTTGACAGTATTTGCGTAGTACTTGCCGCTTGCATAGTAATATCTGTAATACTTGCCGGTTTTCACCCAGCCGGTTGCTGTGGCCTGCGGCGTCACAGTTTCTGTCTCTGCAGCAGCATCTGCCTGAGCTTCCGCTGTATAGGCCATAACGGGAGTACAGGACAGAATCAGCATCATCAGCACAGTAAGCAGTGTTATTAATCTTTTCTTCATATAACTCCTCGTCAAACTAAATTGTCAAACTGAATTGTCAAACTAACTCGTCGGGCTGAAGTGTCAGACTGAATTGTCAAACTAACTCGTCGGGCTGAAGTGTCAGACTGAATTAGTAGACAACGACGCGGGTACCGCGAGCCATGTTGTCCCAGATGAACTTGGCATCTGCCAGAGGAAGGCGGATGCAGCTGTTGGATTTGTTCTTGCCCAGAGTCGCATCTTTAGGAGAGCTCGTGTAGGGGTTTGTGCATCCCAGTCTGTAAAGGACAGAGTGGAAGAAGTTGCCTGCATTGATTCTGACTGCGTAGAATACTGTGCAGCCGCTGAAATCCTTACGTCCGTATTTGCCGTTCTTGGTGACCTTGAGGGAAACCTTGAAGTTGCCGGATCTGGTGGGAGTGGACTTCTTGCCGATTGTGCAGAGGATGTTTCTCTTGATGTTTACCCAGTGGCCCTTGGAGCCCTTGTAGAAGTTGACATAGTGTCTGCTCTTGTCGACCATAACCATGTAGCGGGTCTCACTGCTGTAGCCCTGAGCCTTCTTGTCATAGCCGTAAGGATCGGAGACAGCGCCGTTTGCGCCGATCTTGTAGCCGTCGATCGTGGTGTTGGTTGCGATGGAGCCGTCAGCCTTTACATAGTACATGTAGTTGCCGACGAAGAACCAGCCCTTGGTGCGGCGCTGCTTGCCGTTGGCGGGGCTGAAGTAGTACAGTTTCTTGCCGACCGGGATAAAGCCGCTGGCACGTGCACCGCATTTCTGGGGATGCAGATAGTAATAATCGTTTCCGATCTTTCTGTATCCGGTCAGGATCTGGCCCACACCGATTCCCTTTGCGCCGAGCTTGACACTTCCGTAGAAGGTCATGTTTTTGATCTTGAACCAGCCGCAGCAGAGGTAGCCCTTGTCACTGAATCCGAAATACTTGTTCTCGATCTTCTTGACAGTGTTTTTGTAGTATTTGCCGCTTGCATAATAATATCTGTAATATTTGCCGGTCTTTACCCAGCCGGTCTTAGTAGCTTTTGCCGTAACATTCTCAACTGCCGCATCTGCACCTGCCGGAGCAGTCGCTGCCATAACGGGCATGCATGACAGAATCATAATTACGACAAACAGCAATGCGAGTCTTCTCTTCATAAAATTCCTCCTTGCTAATTTAATGTTCGTGGATTAATAAGATTTACTGTTGCGCTGCTAATAAGTGCTGTTTATAGATAAACATTCCATGGGTACATTATATAATACTATGAAATGCTCATTTTTTCTACACAATTTTTTCACATTTTTGTGGGGGCCAATTCACTGATTTTACCAAGAACCTCCGGCGGAAAAGGCGGTGCCCTCTGTATCCTGCCCAAAAATGGATAAAATCCCAAAAGGCGCAGACGGAACAACCTTCTGTCCGCCTGCGCCTTTTGCCCGTGAGGACTATTACGCCCCACGCCCTGATTCCGTCCGGATCCGAGTTTTACATCCTGGATGTGTTCTTTACATCCTGGATGTGTTCTTTACATTCTGAATGTGGTCTTTACATCCTGGGTGTGATCTTTACAGCCTGGATGCCTGCAGCATTTTCTCGCGGAGCTGGCTCTCGATACCGGCAAGTTCCGCCTCAGCCTCCTGGCGTTTCTGTTTGCCTTCCGTCTGGATGGCCAGCACTTCGTCCATGGTCGAAATGAGCATCTCGTTGGTGTGCTTGAGGGTCTCGATATCAACGATTCCGCGCTCGGATTCCTTGGCTGTCTCAATGGTTGCCATCTTGAGGGCATCCGCGTTCTTCTTGAGAAGTTCGTTTGTCATGTCTGTGACCTCCCTCTGGGCGCGGGCCGCCTTATTGGCATGCTCAACGCCGATGGCGATGACCATCTGGCTCTTCCACAGGGGAATGGTGTTGACGATCGTGGATTGGATCTTTTCCGCCATGACAGAATCCGAGGACTGGATCATGCGGATCTGGGGGCCGGTCTGCATTGCCACAGTCCTGGTGAGCATCAGATCGTGAAGCTTCTTCTCGAAGCGGTCGCACATCTCCGCATAGTCCTTGGCCGCCTGCGCGTCCTCGGGAAGACCGCTGCGCTGCGCCTTGGCCTGAAGCTCTGCCAGCTCTCCCTCACGGGCTTCTTTGAGCTTCTTCTTGCCGGCGAGGATGTACATGGAGAGCTCTTTGTAATAGCTCAGGTTCAGCTCATACATCCTGTCGAGCAGATCTATATCCTTCATCAGAGTGATCTGGTGCTTCTCCAGTTCTTTGGTGATGGCATCCACATTTGTCTCGACCTTGCTGTACTTGGTCTTCATCTCCTGCATGCGGTTGCCGCCTTTTTTGAAGAATCCGAAGAGACCCTTCTCCTCTTCCTCCACATCAAAGTTTTTGAGCTCCGTCACCAGGCTGGTGATCATGCCGCCCACTTCGCCCAGGTCCTTTGTCTTGACGCTCTCCAGAGTCTTCTCGGAGAAGTCCGCCATCTTTTTCTGTGTGCCCACGCCGTAGGTCATGACTGCCTGCGTATTGGTAATATCGATCTGCTTGACAAAAGCATCGACCATTTTGATCTCTTCGGGGCTGAGTGAAATCTCTTCAGGCTCCTGCTGCTGGACTGCCGCAGGCGCGGGTGCTGCCTGCACGGCCGCTGCGGCCTCCGGCTCTCCGAAAGAAAGGGAAGGGGCCGCAGGCGCTTCAAGACCTGCAAAGGGATCCGCAGCTTCCGCGGTTGCTGCTGCCATTCCTGTTGTTTCGTTTCTGATTTCGTCTGCCATTGTCTCCTCCTTCCAGACTCTTCCGCGATAGTTCCCCCGCGAAATAATGCTTTTCTTTCTCTTTATATATATTCTTTATATTCTCTGTATTTTCTTTATTCTCCGAATTTCAGCTGAATGCCGCCCGTCTCTTCCTCCTGGCCGGCAGCGGTCTGCGCACTGCCGAGAGCCGCCTGTCCTGTCTCGGTCAGATCATCCGTGTAGCCGTCTGTATATTCCTGCGAAGGCTGCGCCGCCTGAGCGGTTTTGCGGATCCCTTCTCCGGTCAGTCCGTCCTGCGCCATCATGGTCTTCATGACGGATATGTCAGAAGAAATATCCCAGGCCATGTCCTGGAAGAGGCTGTCAAGAAGATTTTCGAAGGCGGTATTGATCGTCCCGAGCGCCTCTTTGATCTCCTGTTTTGTGGAGATGATATTTTCTCCCGCCAGGGGCTGCTTATCCAGTTCGATGTAGGCCTGCAGAAGCTTCATCGTCGTGGGCAGATAGTAGACCATCAGGCGGCGGAGATTGGGTGCGCTCGAGGGATCCTTGCGGATCTGCTCGATGATGCGGTTCATGGTGATCTCCAGATGCAGCAGTTCGTCCGAGATCTCCTCGTCACCGATCGCGCGGTTGGCCTCCCGGATCCTTCCCATGTAGAGGAGTCCCTCTTCGACGATCTTTCTGGCATCAGCGGGGAGCTTTGCATCCTCCGGCTTGGGCCGCAGGTCCGCATCCGCATAGGCAAAGGCATTTTCGTCAGAGGCGTCCACGGCGCCGGACATTGCTTTCTCCCTCATCCTGGCCTTTGCTTCCTCGGCCTGCTGCTCCTGACGCCCGCGCTCCAGGCGCAGGTATTCGTTATACATCCGCTCGGAGAGCATGAGAGTCGTCTTCTGCTTGTCAAACCAGGCGGCGGGGAGCATGTCCTCGCTGATCATCTTTTCCAGGTTTTCAAGGACCTGTTCGCGGGTCTGTCCCGTGGCGCGCGCCAGCTTGCTGATCTCCAGGTACTCGCCGGTTCCTGCGATCCGCCCGTACTCATAATACTGTTTGACCAGTTTCCTGCGCTCCTGTCCCTTCTTGACAAGAACAGCGCCCAAAATCCCCAGTCCCAGCGTAAAGATCAGGGATGTGATCCCCATCGCCGAGAAAAAGCCGCTGCCGTAGGTACTGAAAAGACCCATCAGACCCGAAAAAATACTGTCCAGAAGGGAAAATCCCGCTACGACCAGGCAGGTTATGCCGCCGACGATCCTGCCGATGCCGCTGGTGCGGCTGATCCTTCGCTGCAGGAAGGGGGAGAGCTTGCTGGCAAAGGTCGTGTGATGACGGGCACCGGCAGCACGCTGCATGTACTCTTCCGTCACATTCCGGTCTGCATATCCCGCGTGTCCGTAGGTGCGGTTCTGACCTGCCGTCCGGTTCTGCTGCTGTCCGCCCGCAGTATTTCCGGGCGTCCCCTGCACGAATCCCTGAAAGCTGTTCAGGGCATCCGCCGCAGTCCCCGCCGCGGAGCCGGTCGCTTCCCACACGGTTTTCCGGATCGCGTCGCTGAGTCCGGAAAAGTCTCCTCTGTTTACTGCATCATCCACCGCATCCATGATGCCGCTGCCGATGCCGTTGATCTCTTTATTGCTCTTATCACTCATATTTTTTTCTGCTCCGAGAAGATATACAGAAGTTATATTTCAGAATCAGGCTGTCTGCAGATCACAGGCCGCCATACGCAAAAACATTATACCGCATCGACAGATAAAAAAACACCGCTTAATAGGAGAAGATATTGCGCGATGGTTTCCGGAAAGACTATAATAATAGAGGTTATTTTCCGGTCTCAGGCGCAATATTTTTGCAGCGGAAACGGATTTCTTTTCATCTGTCAATCATCAACGATCACAGGAGTCATACTATGCAGTTTATTTATCCGGCAGTTTTCTGTCAAAAAGAAGATGGTACCTACCGCGGATATTTCCCGGATCTGGAACAGTGCTATGCATCCGGCGACACTCTGGACGAAGTCCTCAACAGCGCGATCGAAGAAGCCCGGGCATGGATCCAGGTGGAACTCGAGGACACCTTTGAACTTCCCGCCGTCACCCATCCGGAAGATCTGGTACTGAAAGAGGGTGAATTCATCCGCAACATCGCCGTTACCATACGGCTCTTCGACGGCTGGGACGAATAACCCGGCAGCTGAGGCAGAACCATGCAGCAGGACATGACAACCGGCAGAATACTGCCGGTCATACTCCGGTTTACACTTCCTCTGTTTATCGGAAATATTTTCCAGCAGTTCTACAGTATGGCGGATACGATTATTGTAGGACGATATCTCGGGGCCGCTGCTCTTGCCGCCGTAGGCGCAACGAGCACGGTCTCTTTTTTGCTGCTCGGATTTGCCATGGGGCTTGCCTCCGGCTTTGCGGTGCTGACGGCACAGCGGTTCGGGGCCGGTGATCCCGACGGTGTCCGGATCAGTGTCTCCAACGGAATCCAGCTGGCGGTCCTCCTCTCCGCCGCTCTGACCGCTCTGGGCCTCCTGGTTGTCCCCGGCCTTCTGGTCCTCATGCACACGCCGGCGGACATTCTGGCAGATGCAACAAAATACATGCTCATCATCTGCAGGGGACTGGCCGCGTCCATGTTCTACAACCTGTTCTCTTCCTTCCTCCGTTCGGTGGGGAACAGCAGGGCGCCTCTGTTTTTCCTGATCTTTTCGTCCTGCCTCAACATTTTTCTCGACATCTTTTTCATTGTCCGCCTGGGCATGGGTGTAGACGGCGCCGCCATCGCAACAGTCCTGTCCCAGGGACTCTCGGCTGCGCTGTGCCTTGTCTATATCCTCCTGCGAGTGCATGTGCTTGTGCCTTCGCGGCGCCACTGGGGCTTTCATCGGGAGGCCGCCCTGCATCAGCTGCGGATGGGAATCCCTATGGCCCTGCAGTTTTCCGTCACCGCCTCCGGCACCATCGTCATGCAGGCCGCCATCAACATGTTCGGCTCCGTTGCCGTCGCCGCCTTTACCGCGGCCTGGCGGATCCAGAATATCCTGACCCAGGGCATGATCGCCATGGGGCAGACCATGGCCGCCTTCTGCGGACAGAATTTCGGCAAAAAAGATTTCGCCCGCATCCGGGAGGGAGTCCGCACTGCCGTGCGGATCGAGATCCTCTACTCGGCCGCCTCCGGCCTTGCCGCCGTGGTTTTCCTCCCTCTGATCATGCGCATGTTTTTCTCTGCCGGCGAAGACCTGCAGGCCCTCATGCCCTGGGCCATGACCTACACCGTCGAGTGCGCAGTCTTTTTTATCCCGCTGAGTTTCATTTTTATTTTCCGCAATGCCATGCAGGGATGCAGCTATTCCTTCCTGCCCCTCATGGGCGGCGTCATAGAAATGGCCGCCAGGGTCCTCTGCGCCATCGCCGGAATCTATTTCCACAGCTATCTGCTTTCCGCAGGCTGCGACGGCGCCGCCTGGCTCACGGCAGGAATCTTCACACTCCTTGCCTTCCGCTATATGATGGGGCAGCTGGAGTCGGGAAACGAACAGCCTCTGTAACCGGCCTCCGCGGCGGGCTCATTTCCCGGTATATTCCGGGCAAGCCAGGAAACTTCGTAGTTTTTGTCTCCCGTGACCTCCTTCTGTACATGAAGGAAGTCCGGGATTTTTATCTGCTCGTTTTCATAGCGCAGATAGACTTCCACCACCGCCCGGTCGTCCCAGAAGGGGTACAGGTCGATCTCAAAAAACTGCTTCTCCCAGGAAAGGCCGTAGCGGGTCTTGCGGATCGGCTTTCTGGCAGGGTCGGCGTTTGCGAGAAACTGCCGGTATTCCCGCTCGGAGAGCCTTCCCTCCGCCTCCAGACGCACTCTGATCCCGTCCGTCTTTTTCCTCGTCAGGTAGAACATCTCTCCGTCTTCTCTCTCACTGCGGCGGATCCGGATCTCCTCATCCTCTGCAGAATGCAGATAAACCTGCTCGATCTCCTCGCGGTGGCAGTCGGCAAGCGCCTCCAGCATGTCAATGTCCGGATAATCGACCAGAAACCTGCGTCTGATCTCCTGGGGCGCGGGTTCGCCCAGAAAAGCGGCGATCTCTGCGACCAGGTGGCGCATCTTGTCCTCAAATCCGTTCAGATTTTCAATGATCCGATAATAGGGGTGGCGCTCCCAGGCGGCGATCACACGGTCATCCAGGGCAGCTGCCTGGGCCGGTGTCTCATCCCGGATGGCATTGGTCGCAGTCCCGTAGTAGAGGACCGCATTCTTGGCCGTCGTCTCCAGGTGAAAGACCGCGTCGTAGCTGTGGAGCTTTTCCTCCTCCGAAACACCCAGGATCCCCAGGGCCTGGTCAAATTCCTCTGCCGTCATATAAGCCCGGTTGTCAAAAAAGCCCCTGTCGCAGACGATCAGGACTTTTTTCTCTGTTTCCTGCCCGTCCGAATCCGCTATGTCCTGGGCCGCCCGCGTGTAGACCTCCTCCTTCTCCAGCTGCAGCTTCATCTGGAAGAGCTGGTAGGCCATCATCGAGGAACAGCGGGCAGGCGTGATCCCGGCGGACTTGAGTTCTGTCGCCGGCTCCTGCATGAAAATGAGCGTGTATCCCATTTTTTCAAAGGTATTCTGGATCCAGCTCAAGCCGGTCGTCTTTCCCGCACAGGGGCCTCCTGTGAGGACGATCTTGGTAACCCTCTTCCCCTTTCTGTTCATCCTTTTCCCTCCCCGCAAATAGCAAAACCGGGCAGCAGTCCATCCTGTTCGGGCTGCTGTCCGGTCATGAAAAGTCTGTATCTTTTACAATTCTGCGCTGCCCGCTTCCTGTCTGATCCGCCTCTTATTCGCCGAACAAAGGCGTGGAAAAATAGCGCTCAGCTGTGTCCGGGAGGACTGTGACGACAGTCTTTCCCTCTCCGAGCTTAGCGGCAAGCTTCAGGGCTGCGGCCACATTGGTGCCGGAGGAAATACCGACCATCAGGCCTTCCTCGCGCGCCAGACGCTTGGAGGTCTCGATCGCCTCCGTATCAGTCGTCACACAGATCTCATCGTAGATGTCGCGGTTGAGGATATCCGGAATGATTCCGTCGCCGATGCCCATCTGCATGTGTGTGCCGATGGTGCCGCCCGCAAGAATGGCCGCGTTTTCAGGCTCGACTGCCCAGATCTCCATATCGGGATTGTGCTCCTTCAGAACTTCGCCGATACCGGTCAGGGTGCCGCCGGTGCCGATTCCGCTGCAGAATCCATGGATGGGTCCGTCCACCTGCTCCAGAATCTCCTGGGCGGTGAAATTCTTCTGTGCCATTGTATTGTTGGGGTTGGAGAACTGCTGCGGGACAAAGACCTTGGGATCTTTTTTCTGCATGCGCAGAGCGGTCTGAAGGCATTCATCGATACAGGCGCCGATATCTCCGGCATCGTGGATCAGCCGGACTTCCGCGCCGTAGTGGCGGACCAGCTTTGCCCGCTCTTCACTGACAGAATCAGGCATAATGATAATGGTGCGGTAGCCCTTGACCGCGCCGACGAGTGCCAGGCCGATGCCCTGGTTGCCGCTCGTGGGTTCTACGATGACCGTATCGGGACCGATCAGGCCGTCTTTCTCCGCCTGTTCAATCATGTTGAGGGCTGTTCGCGTCTTGATGGATCCGCCCACATTGAGGCCCTCCACCTTCACGAGAACTCTTGCGCTCCCGGGAGCCGGCATGCGCTGCAGCTCAACCATGGGTGTATTTCCGACTGCTTCCAGAATGTTATTGTAGATCACGCCAATATTTCCTTTCTATACAGATTGCCCGGGCAAATCTGCTTAAGTTTTCAACACATTTTAAAAGAATATCATTGTGAGAGAATGAATGCAAGCCTGTGTCTGCCGACATCCCGCAAAAAGAGGGATGCCCGATCCCCTTTCACGCCCGGTACAGGGGATGGCAAATAACAATTTTACCCAATTTTAAGATTCTGTCCCGCTTCAAAACTGGACAAATTGCACACATCTATTTTATAATTGTGGGGAATGTGCCGAACTGCATCGCACAGCATTTTCTCCGATCATCCGGCTGGCCGGAAGCCTCAGAGGGCGCTGTATCCGCGGCAGATCCGGTATGCCCGGACCTGCGTTTATTCCATATTATTTACGCAATACCGGCACGAAATAAGTAACTGCGGTATTCCTGCCCTATGCATAACGCATCTGAAATAAAGTAAACAGGGGGGCTGTTTACAGAGTACGGATCGTTATACAACATCCCGTGACAGGCTGCTGTATGACTCATGTAAAAGCCTTAGTGAAGGAGGACATTTCAAATGATTTCCTGGAAAAACCTGGACACACTTGCCGTTTATGACAAGTTTATGGCTCTGAAAGGCCGCGTCAACATCGTAGAGGCTATGGCCGGAGAAAGCGGCGCCGAGCGCGTTGCCAAATACACCGTTCCCATGGCACGCGGTATGCAGTACAACTTTGCTGCCAAGGCAGTCGATGATCATGCTCTCGAAGTCCTTCAGGAGCTGGCTGACGAGCAGCAGCTGATCGACAAATACAAAGCTCTCCTGGGCGGCGAAGTCATCAACACCGGTGAGAAGCGTCTCGTTCTCCATCAGCTCTGCCGCGGACAGCTGGCAGGCGATGTCATCGCTGACGGCGTCAACAAGCGCGACTTCTACACTTCCCAGCAGAAAAAGGCCGCAGACTTTGCCAACAAGGTCCATGCCGGTGAGATCACCAACGCTGCAGGCGAGAAGTTCACCACTGCTGTGCAGATCGGTATCGGCGGAAGCGACCTGGGTCCCCGCGCCATCTATCTGGCACTCGAGAACTGGGCAAAGACCAACGACACCCTCAAGATGGAAGCCCGTTTCATCAGCAACGTCGACCCCGACGATGCGGCAGCTGTCCTGAAATCCGTCGATATTCCTCACACCCTCTTCATCGTTGTTTCCAAGTCCGGTACGACACTGGAGACACTGACCAATGAGGCATTTGTGCGCGACGCTCTGCGCAACGCAGGCGTGGATCCGTCCAAACACATGCTGGCCGTCACCAGCGAGACCTCTCCTCTGGCCTCCAGCACTGACTATCTGGAAGCATTCTTCATGGATGACTACATCGGCGGACGTTATTCCTCCTCCTCCTGCGTCGGCGCTGTGATCCTCTCCCTGGCCTTCGGCCCCGAGATCTATGCGCGTGTCATGAACGGCGCCTCCGAAGGCGACAAGACCGCCCTCAATCCCGACATCCGTCAGAACGCGGCTCTGCTCGACGCTCTGATCGGCGCCTATGAGCGCAATGTCGAGGGCTATCTGTGCACAGCAGTCCTGCCTTATTCCCAGGCTCTGCACCGCTTCCCCGCACACCTGCAGCAGCTTGACATGGAGTCCAACGGCAAGTCCGTCAACCGCTTCGGCGAGCCTGTCAACTATCAGACCGGCCCCGTCATCTTCGGCGAGCCCGGCACCAACGGCCAGCACTCCTTCTATCAGCTCCTGCACCAGGGCACCAACATCGTTCCCATGCAGTTTGTCGGCTACAAAGACAGCCAGATCGGCATGGATGTTGACATCCAGGGCAGCACCAGCCAGAAGAAGCTGTGCGCAAACGTTGTCGCGCAGATCATGGCCTTCGCATGCGGCAAGGACGACGAGAATCCCAACAAGGCATTCGCAGGCGGCCGTCCTTCCAGCCTTATCATCGGCGACCAGCTCTATCCCGAATCTCTCGGCGTCCTGCTGGCCCACTTCGAGAACAAGGTCATGTTCCAGGGCTTCATCTGGAACATCAACAGCTTCGACCAGGAAGGCGTCCAGCTCGGAAAACTCCTCGCAAAGCGCGTCCTTGCACACGAGACCGACGGTGCCCTCAAGGCTTACGCGGATCTTTTCGAGATCTGATCTTTTCCGGCTGCCGCATTAGTCGGCTGACCCAATACTGAAAAACAATATGCCGCGGGCAGACTGCATTGCAGTTTGTCCGCGGCATCTGTTGTTCCAGACCCGCTCCCTCCGGATCAGACCTGCTCCCTTCGGATCAGATTTGCTCCCTCCGGATCAGACCCGGAATTATTGCAGTGATTTTTCATTGATCACGCCGCATTCTCCAGCTCCCGGTCCTCTTCATATTCCTGTCCGGCCTCTATGACCGCTTTGAAAAAAGCTGCAGCGGTGTCATAATCCATGAGTGCCGCCGCATCCGGGCTCCCGTCGACATTCCTGCGCACCGACACCTCCGGGTGGAACTGTACGCCCAGGCAGAAGCGCTTGTCTCTTCTCTCCACTGCCTCAATGATCGGGACCCCGTTCGTGTCGGTTGTTCCTGTTACGATAAGCCTTGTCCCCTCAACGCCCGAAACGGTCTGGTGATGCCATGACGGGACATTTTCCAGGGTCCTTTTTCCTGTCACCTGATAGAGGAGGGAATCCTCACCAGATACCTCTACCCCATGGGCGGTAAAATCCTTCAGTTCCGGATCTCTGTGCTCATCGTTGTAGGCAACCCCCATCTCCTCAAACCATGTCGGAATATCCTGTGCGATTTCCGCCCCGGACACCACCGAAAGCAGCTGCATCCCGCGGCAGATCGCCAGCACCGGAATATCATTTTCCAGACAATAGTCCATCAGAATATAGTCCGAGACATCCCTCTCCGCATAATAGACATTGTCACTCTCCACACCGTGCCAGTCCTGCTCCTTATAATACAGGGAGGGACTCAGATCGACGCCGCCGGGAAAAACAACACAGTTGATCCCCTCCATGACCTCTTCGATATTTGAATTCTGCCAGGTATTGATCTTCACCTTTTTGGCCGCTTCCGGGGACAGAATCCCGTGTTCCCCGCAGGCGTTCACCAGCCTGCCCCGGTCATCATACTCCAGGTCATAGGACCTGACCATATCCAGAATGACAGGAGTTCCTCCCGCATCCTCTATGGCGGCAATCGTACTCGTATAACTGTAGGTCGTCTGGAGATTGGTCCATGCCAGCGCGACTACAGGACCCCCGGTTTTGTCCGGTCCATCGGCCTCCGCTCCGGGGTTTCCTGTATTTACTCCTGTCCACCCGCCTGCGCATCCGGCGGCAGACAGCAGAGCCGGCAGCAGACATACTGTTATTAGAAATATTGCAAATCTTTTGATTCTCTTCATAAATAAATTCTCTTCATAAATAAATGTCACCTTACTGAATGCTGTCTGTCCGGCAGCCTTTTCTCCGTCTGTCTTCCCAACCGAGTCCGGCCTGCCGGATCTCACGGCTCTGTCTCCGTTTCTGTCTGCAGCTGCACAGTTCCCGACTCCGTAACGATCCGGGGAATCCGGCGATCCGTCTCCTCTGCGGCAACCTCCTCCAGCTCCTGGACGTCAAAGGCGGCCATCACGAGAAGAGTTTCCGGTCTGCAGTGTTCCAGGAACCTGTCATAGTATCCCGCACCGTGTCCGCAGCGGTTTCCCGTCCTGTCAAAGGCGACACAGGGAACGATGACCGCATCCACCTGCTCCGGCAGCAGAATCTCTGACCGGTCCGGATCCGGCTCCGCGATCCCATAGGCCCCCCTGCGCCAGGCGCCCTCTCCGCGGGGAACCGCCGCCTTCATAATGCCGCCGGGGAGGGAAACCGGATAGGCCACCTTTCTGCCGGACTGCTCCAGCAGCCTGTTGAAGCTGTCCACATCGGCTTCCTCCGGCATGGCCCGGTAGGAAAAAACAGTCCCGGCATTCAGAAATTCCGATCCTGCAAACAAGTCCTCCAGATGCCGGCAGATCTCGCTGCTTTTCTGTATCCGCTCCTCCCCGGTCAGGCTCCGCCGCCTCGCGAGGGCCAGCTTCCGCTGGGCTTTTTTCTGCATACGCACTTCATTCCTGTCTGCAGGCACTTCGACTACCTCTCTACAATCTCTCTATAATATCTATAAATATAATGCCTATAAATACCTGTAAATATTTGTCACTTCTCATGCGGGGATGCATTTGCACCGCTCTGCACAGCAGTTCCCTGCTCCTCCGTATTGTAGCACCTTTCCGGCTTTTCTGTAGGCTTTTGGCGGCAGCAGAGGCTGAATATTAACCTTTTCCACATTTATTTTCGGAAAAACCGTGAAAAATCGTATAATTTGTGAATTCCATTTCAGTAAAAGACTATGTTACTCTATAGGCAGACACGGCGGGCGCCCCGTGCGCTCTGTCAGAATGCACAAAAACTCTGGCCGGCCATACAGAAACACGCCGGCAGACAGGCATCGTGTGAAAAGGAAATCGAGAATAAACGTTCCACCACCACATATGCAGAAGGAGGCATACGATCATGGGATTTAAGTCCGATATTGAAATCGCGCAGGAAGCACACCCCAGGAAAATTACTGAAATTGCGGCAGGACTGGGCATTGATGAGAAGTATATTGAACAGTACGGCCACTACAAGGCAAAAATCGATTACAATTATCTCAAAGATCACGCAGATGCGCCTGACGGAAAACTGATCCTCGTGACCGCGATCACCCCCACCCCCGCAGGTGAAGGCAAGACCACGACCAGCGTCGGTCTGGCAGACGGCCTCCGCGCCATCGGCAAGAAGACTGTTGTCGCTCTCCGCGAGCCCTCTCTGGGACCGGTCTTCGGCATCAAGGGCGGCGCTGCAGGCGGCGGATACGCACAGGTCATTCCCATGGAAGACATCAACCTCCACTTCACCGGTGATTTCCATGCCATCGGCGCGGCAAACAACCTGCTCGCAGCCATGCTCGACAACCACATCCAGCAGGGCAACGCCCTCGGCATCGATGTCAAGCAGATCACCTGGAAGCGCGCAGTCGACATGAACGACCGCCAGCTCAGAAATATCGTCGACGGCCTCGGCGGCAGAATGCAGGGTGTTCCGAGAGAGGACGGCTTCGAGATCACCGTCGCTTCCGAAATCATGGCCATCCTCTGCCTGGCCAGCGATATCACAGACCTCAAGGCACGTCTGGGCAGAACCATTGTCGCCTACACCTATGACGGCAGGCCCGTCACAGCCCACGATCTGCACGCAGAGGGCGCAATGGCAGCTCTTCTGAAGGATGCCCTCAAGCCCAACCTGGTCCAGACCCTCGAGCACACACCCGCCTTTATCCACGGCGGCCCCTTCGCCAACATCGCACACGGCTGCAACAGCGTGACCGCGACCAGAATGGCACTCAAGCTCAGTGATTACACTGTCACAGAGGCAGGCTTTGCAGCAGACCTCGGCGCCGAGAAATTCCTCGACATCAAGTGCCGCCTGGCAGACCTGCATCCCAGCGCAGTTGTTCTGGTAGCCACCGTCCGCGCCCTGAAATATCACGGCGGCGTTCCCAAGGCCGACCTCAACAACCAGAATCTGGAAGCTCTGGAGAAGGGTCTTCCCAACCTCCTGCAGCACATCGACAACATCAAGAACGTATTCGGTCTCCCCTGCGTCGTGGCGATCAACGCCTTCCCTACCGACACCAAAGAGGAGCTTGACCTGGTCGAGGCAAAGTGCAGAGAGCTCGGCGTCAATGTCGCTCTGTCCGAAGTCTGGGCAAAGGGAGGCGAAGGCGGCAAGGCCCTGGCACAGGAAGTCGTCCGTCTCTGCGAAGAGCCCAATGATTTCCGCCAGTCCTATCCTCTGGATGCCACCATCGAAGAGAAGCTGGACATGATCTGCAAAAAGATCTATCACGCTGACGGCGTACAGCTGGTCGGCAATGCCATCAAGCAGGTCAAACAGCTGACCGACCTCGGCTTCGCGGGACTTCCCATCTGCATGGCCAAGACTCAGTACTCCTTCTCCGATGATCCCGCACTGCTCGGCGCTCCCAAGGGCTTCACTGTCTCGGTCCGCAACCTCAAGGTCAGTGCCGGCGCAGGCTTCATCGTTGCCCTGACCGGCGACATCATGACCATGCCGGGCCTCCCCAAGGTCCCCGCTGCAGAGCGCATCGATGTCGACGAGAACGGCGTCATCAGCGGCCTGTTCTGATCAGTGTCACTGCAGTTGCAGTCCTTGGTCGATTGAAAGGATGCCGCTGCCGGACTGATCTGATTGAAAAATCAATATTTTTATAGGATAATAAACGTGCCTGCATCTGCCAGCGCTGACTGGCGGATGCAGGCACATTTCAGTAGTAATGATTCTGTTCTTCATCGCGCAATAGCCGCGGCATCAGCCGCGGGACAGGCGGGCGAATCCTGACAATCCTTTGGAAACCGGCTCAGAAACACCTCTTTCAGAAAATGGCGGGGCTCTTACTCACCCCGCAAAAGGTGTGCAGCTGCAACATTGCCCACGGAGATTTATTATGAAAATGATCGAAAAAACAGTCACTGCCTTTACGGAAGAGCTGGCCTCCCCCGCACCGGTTCCGGGCGGCGGCGGTGCCAGCGCCCTGGCCGGCGCCATCGGCATCTCCCTCGGAGACATGGTCGGTGAACTCACGACAGGCAAGAAAAAGTATGCGGATGTCGAGGAAGACATCCGGTCCCTGATGGAACGCGCCCAGGCTCTCCGCGTGAGGCTCCTGGAATTTGTTGACGGAGACGCGGAGGCATTTGCGCCCCTTGCAAAGGCCTACGGCATTCCCAAAGATGATCCCGGCCGGGATGCGGTCATGGAGAGCGCCCTGCAGACCGCCTGCAGCGTACCCATGGACATCCTGCGCGCCTGCGCAGAGGCCATCGACATCATCGGCGAATTCGCCGCCAAAGGATCCCGTCTTGCCGTCTCTGATGCCGGCTGCGGCGCCATCCTCTGCAAATCCGCCATGCAGGCCGCTTCGCTCAATATCTATATCAACACCAAATCCATGAAAGACCGCGCCTGCGCACAGGCACTGGAAGCGGAAGCAGATGCCCTGCTGGCAGATTATACCGGGAAAGCGGACGAGATCTACAATGCTGTACTGACCGGAATCCGCAGCTGACATGACCGCAATCCGCAGTTGACATGGCCGGAATCCGCAGCTGACATGACCGGAATCCGCAGCTGACATGACCGGAATCCGCAGCTGACATGACCGGAATCCGCAGCTGACAC
>OCVV011351733.1_pt1 | contig 59654 bp, 59 predicted proteins | sample 1539721 | NCBI WGS metagenome assembly OCVV01 (sample SAMN02144230, study PRJEB22623) | gut metagenome | biome: sheep rumen | host: Ovis aries | place: New Zealand
CCGAAGGAAAAAGGTTTATAAGATTTATAGATTTCGCGACCCCCGAAGGGGCGATGAGCTCCGTTGAATCAAATTAATTGCAGCGAATAGTGCTACGAGAGGGAGATATGTTGTCGAGCGGAGCGCATTTCGAGCGGAGTTAGACTGGAGTTAGAGCGGACCTGGAGCGTAGGAAGAGCGAGCGAAGGAAATACGGTTCGCGAACATCAGCTTTCATGCCACAAATATCATAATGCGGTTCCAAGCCACAGTCCATTACGCGCAGACTGTTGGCTTTTGATTGACGGCGGGCCACTGCGACAATCCGCACAGCCGCAGACCCCGCCTGTCAAACCGCAAAAATACCAAGCATAATATTGGAATACTGCGGATAATATTCGCAATAACCCGTTTTAGAATTAAAAAGTAGTTAAGCAAATAAACAATAAAACAAATATAAACATGATTAACGTTGGAATTATCGGATGTGGCTTCGTAGGCGGAGCCCTCAAAGATTGGTTGGAGCATAACAATCCAGAGTGCAAACTGTTCATCAGCGACCCTCCCAAGGGGTACAACGATGACCTGAGTGGTATAGATATTGCCTTCCTGCAGATTCATGTGCCTACAGAGGAAGATGGCACACAGGATTTGCGTCTCATGAAAGAACTCATCACCAACCTGCCCGATGTGCCCGTGTTCGTGCGCACCACCATCCTTCCCGGAACCAGTGAACGCCTCTCTAAGGAGACCGGTCATCAGGTATGCTATATGCCCGAGTTCCTGACCGAGCGCACCCATATCGAAGATTTCAAGAAGCAGACCATGGTGTTCACTGGTGCTCACGAACTGCTCACAAAGATCTTCGTGGGCAAGAAATTCACCGTTATGACTCCGCTGGAGGCCGAGTTGACCAAGTATATGCACAATGTCTTTGGAGCCTATAAGGTCACCTACTTCAACGCCTGCCGTGAGTATTGCGAGCAGATGGGTGCCGACTGGCGCAAGGTGCATACAGGTATCCTCCTCTCCGGCTACATCAACGACACCCACACATACGTTCCCGGCCCTGACGGTAAGTTCGGTTATGGTGGCAAATGCTTCCCCAAGGATGTCAATGCTTTCGCGAAGATGACAGAGGGGACCCCTCTTGGAACACTATTGGAACATTTGCATGAGCTGAATGTTCATTTCCGTGGAGTTGAAGAGCATATTTAATTTAATAATTTGAATGTAAATTGTTTACAGAAATAGTATGTCAGTATTTAAGGACAAAGTCCTCCTGATAACGGGTGGAACAGGAAGTTTTGGTAATGCGGTTCTCCGCAGGTTTTTGGACAGCGACATCAAGGAAATACGTATCCTCTCACGAGATGAAAAGAAGCAGGATGATATGCGTCACTTTTTGCAGGCAAACCGTGGGGATGTGGCTCATAAAGTAAAATTCTATATTGGAAATGTTCGCCAGCGTGAAGCCGTAGACTTTGCCATGGAAGGCGTTGATTATGTTTTCTCTGCGGCAGCTTTGAAACAGGTCCCTTCTTGCGAATTCTTTCCATTGGAAGCTGTACGTACCAATGTAGAAGGAACAAATAATGTGCTTTTAAGCGCAATTGCACATGGAGTCAAGAATGTGGTTGTTCTTTCAACTGACAAGGCCGCATATCCTATCAACGCTATGGGTATCTCAAAAGCGATGATGGAAAAGGTTGCTATTGCGCAAGGCCGTGCTCTTGGCGTAGGTGCCAAAACCACTATATGCTGCACACGTTATGGAAATGTTATGGCCAGCCGTGGCTCTGTGATTCCACTTTGGGTTGAGCAAATGATGGAAGGCAAGCCCATCACGATTACTGACCCCAATATGACCCGTTTCATGATGACGCTTGATGACGCCGTCGACCTGGTCATCTATGCCTTTACTCACGGCGAAAACGGAGACCTATTTGTTCAGAAAGCACCCGCTGCTACATTAGATGTGCTGGCAGAGGCATTAAAGCAGACCTATGCTACGATTAATCCGAAATATGGAGAGACCGAGGTTAAGGTAATTGGTACGCGCCACGGTGAGAAACTTTATGAAACACTAGTGACCCGTGAAGAAATGGCTAAGGCTATTGATATGGGTGGCTACTACCGCATTCCTTGTGATAACCGTGACCTCAACTACGACAAGTTCTTCACAGAAGGCGACCACAAGGTGGAGACAGTTGAAGAATACCATTCACATAACACCAAGCGTTTGGATGTAGAAGGCATGAAGGAATTGCTGCTGAAGCTGAACTTCATCCGTGAAGACCTTGGCCTGCAGCCTCGCGCCAAAGCACGTGATTACCGCAGTGAATAAAGTTGAGTGTTTATTGTTTGGATTTTATAGATAGTTAAACGGTTTAGAGTTAAAAGTATGAATTTTTTTATCTGTGGCTGTAATGGTATGGCAGGACATACCATCAGTTTATATCTTCAAGAACAAGGGCACGAGGTCTATGGATTTGACCTTCAAGAGTCTAAACTTATCAGGAGTTTTGCCGGCAATGCTTTTGATACAGAGGCTATAGCAAGAGTTATAAAGGACGGGAAATATGATACAGTTATCAACTGCATTGGGGTATTGAATCAGTTTGCGGAGAACAATCATGCGCTGGCCGCTTTCTTGAACGGCTATTTCCCTCACTTTTTGGCAAAGACGACAGAAGGAACCGACACCCAGGTGATTCACATGACTACCGACTGCGTGTTCTCTGGAAAGAAAGGCTCTTATACAGAGCATGACCTGCGCGATGGTGAAACCTTTTATGACCGTAGCAAAGCTCTTGGTGAATTAGATGACGAGAAGAACCTTTCTTTGAGAAATTCTATTGTTGGAGCTGACATCAATCCCAATGGAATCGGACTGTTGAACTGGTTTATGAACAATACTCTTGGAGAACATCCGGTAGTGAATGGCTATACTAAAGCCATGTGGACTGGTCAGTGCACATATCAGTTGGCAAAGACAATGGAAGCAGCCGCAAAGGAACGTGCTCACGGTCTTGTCAATGCAGTACCAGATACCGACATTTCCAAGTATGAACTGCTGAAGTTATTCAATAAATATCTCCGTGGTGGTCGCGTTCAGATTAACCCTGTTGAGGGTGTGAATGCAGATAAGAGTTTGAAGCGTACCAACTGGGATTTCAACTACCGTATTCCTGACTATGAGCAGATGGTAGCTGAGATGGCAGAATGGATTTACAAGCATAAAGAATTATATCCTCACTATAATCTGTAAGCGATATGAGAAAACTGAAATTGATGACCATAGTGGGCACGCGCCCCGAAATCATAAAGATGTCTGCCATTATCAAGAAGGCAGACAAGTACTTTGATCAGGTACTAGTACACACTGGTCAGAACTACGACTACACGCTGAATGAAGTGTTCTTCAAAGACCTTGGCCTGCGTGAGCCGGATTATTACCTTGGTGTGGTAGGAGACAATCTTGGTCAGACCATGGGCAATGTGATTGCCAAGAGTTACGAACTGATGACGGAGGTTAGGCCGGATGCAGTAATTGTGCTGGGTGATACCAATAGCTGTCTGTGCGTGATTTCTGCCAAGCGATTGAAGATTCCTATCTTCCACATGGAGGCTGGAAACCGTTGCAAGGATGAGAATCTTCCTGAGGAGGTTATCCGTAGGATAGTGGATGTGACCAGCGACATCAATCTTTGCTACAGTGAGCATGCCCGTCGCTACATTCTTGATACGGGTGTTAAGCCAGAATACACTTACGTTGTTGGTTCTCCGATGGCGGAAGTTCTAAAAGAAGTGCTCCCTCAGATTGAAGCGTCTAACGTCTTGAACGACTTAAACCTTGAACCGAAGAAGTATATACTTCTTTCTGCACACCGCGAAGAGAATATCGATATCGAACAGAACTTCTTCTCGCTGATGAATGCGGTGAACACCATGGCTGAAACCTACAATATGCCGGTGCTATACAGTTGTCACCCACGTAGTCAGAAGATGATTGAAAAGCGTGGCTTCAAGTTCAATGACAAAGTCATCCAGCACAAGCCCCTAGGATTCTTTGACTACAACAAACTCCAGCAAAACGCTTTTTGTGTAGTAAGTGATAGTGGTACCGTACCCGAGGAGGGCGCATTCTTTGGCTTCCCCGCTGTAAGTATCCGTACCTCTACGGAGCGTCCGGAAGCCATGGATAAGGGTGTGTTCACTATTGGTAGCATTACATCTGAGGCTGTTTGTCAGGCTGTAGAGTTGGCTGTTGCTATGCATGAGAATGGTGATGATGCTTGTCCTGTGCCTGCTTATATGGATGAGAATGTTTCTACAAAGGTGATAAAGCTCATTCAGAGTTATGTGAGCATCATTAATAAGATGATTTGGAGGAGATCCTGACTGTATAATCAGCATGGTTATTATTGTCAACAATTGCGGAGAGGATAATATAGAAATGGCTCAATCTAACGGTAAGCGTATTGCCAAAAACACGGCATTCCTTTATGCACGAATGCTATTTGTGATGCTGATTAATATCTTTAGTGTCCGTTTTGTGCTGAAAGGTCTTGGCGTCGTGGATTATGGTGTATTCAATGTGGTGGCTGGTTTGGTAACTATGTTTTCAAGTCTAAGCAGTGTTATCTCTTCAGCTACACTTCGTTTCCATTCATATGCAATAGGCGAGGGTGAGAAAGACGGTGTTAGCAAAGTTTTCACTGCCAGTTTTAATATCTATGCAGCACTAGCTATTTTGGTGCTTGTTGTCGGGGAAATTGTTGGTGTATGGTTTATCAATACCCAAGCCGATATACCCGCGGATAGAATGGTGGCAGCCAATTGGTTGTTCCAGTTTTCTATGGTGTCGTTTGTTGTTGAATTGATGACTACACCGTTTACCTCTTTGATTTTTGCTTTCGAGCGAATGCAGGTGTTCTCGATTATTAGTGTGACGGAATGTATACTTAATTTTTTGTTGGCTTTGAGTTTATTGAGTATCTCTTTTGATAGTTTAATTTATTATGGGTTAGGCTTGGTGACAATAAAAATTCTTCATCTTGGGGCCTATTTTATTTTGGCTCATCATGGAGGTGGTAAATTTCATTATTTGAGAAATGTGGAGCATTCATTATATAAACGGATGCTTACATTTTCGGGTTGGACACTTTTCACCTCTATGGCCAGTATTGGTATTTCTCAACTTGTGACAATGGTTACGAATGTGTTCTTTGGACCAGTTGTCAATGCTGCTCGCGCTATTGCCTACCAGGTAAATGGAGCCATGAGCTCGTTTACCAACAATATTATTATGGCTATCAAACCGCCAATGATAAAATATTATGCTGAGGGTAATCATGGCGCGGTGAATAACTATTTTCAATTCAGTAATAAAGCCATATTTTATGGTCTGTTGTTAGTCCTATTACCAATTTTTTTTGAGATGAAGACCGTGCTTCATTTATGGCTTGATGTTGATGATGCACAAACAATCATGTTCTGTCGTTTAATTTTGGTATACGCACTTGTTTTGTCTTTGAACAACCCCATTTCAATTATCATTCAAGCTACGGGCAATATTCGTGCGTATAGTACTTATGTGGAAATACCGACATTGCTTTGTTTTCCGGCCACATGGGTGTTGTACGCATTGGGTTATCCAGCTGAAACGGCATTTTATGTTATGATAATAGCTATTACAATCTCACATGTAATACGATTGATATGTCTTAAAAAGTTGTTTCCTCTATTTTCGTATCGAGAGTATCTAATGCGTTTGGTAATACCTGGCATAGGCGTTTTTTTAGTTGCTTTTATTACATTGCTATTAATTCATAGGATGATGCCAGAAAACCTATTTCGCTTATTAACATCTTTTGTCATTGGTATATGTTGCGTATTATTATTAAGTCTTCTTATAGGTTTTACAAAGAGTGAAAGAAAAGTACTGTTTTCTTTAATAAAAAACAAATAACAAATACAATAATAGATGGAAGAAAACTCAAATTATCCGTTGTTTACTATTATTATACCTCAAAAGAATCGTGCAGAATACATGTATCACACTTTACAGACATGTATGATTCAAGATTATCCAAATTTTGAGGTGATTGTTTCTGATGACTGTAGTGAGGACAACTCGGTCGAAGTAATTGGGAAATTGGCAGCAAAGGATTGTAGAATTAAATTATTTGCTCACAATCACCATCTGGGAATGCGTGATAATTTTGAATTCGCGCTTAGTCAGGTACGTCCAGGTTATGTGATGGCATTGGGGGGTGATGATGGATTGGTGCCAGGTTGTATATGGAGAATGTATGAAATATTAAAAGAATCAGGCCGCCAATTACTAGCCTGGCCTCCTGCAACTTTTTGCTATCCCGAAAAGCCGGGAGGGAGAAATATTTTCTATATCAGAAGACGCAAAAAATCGGGAATAAAGATTTTTAAATCTTCGGATTTTTTGAATAAAATCACAAAGACATTTAATTATCAAATAGATGAATGTCCAATGTTTTATATGAAAGGTGTGGCCTCTACAGAATTAGTTGATCGAGTAAAGTCTCGCACTAAAGACGGGTCGTTTTATTATTGTCCTACTCCAGATGGCTTTAGTGGCGTTGTATTAGCCGGAGAAGTTGAAGATTATGCTTATGTTGACGAGCCTCTTTCAATTGCAGGTGTTTCTCCTAAGTCGCAAGGAATGAATTATACTAGGACTGATGAGCAATCCCGTAAGGAGGCTCAAGAATTTTTCAATGACAATGTCCGTAGAACTATGCACGAGAAATTGGCCTCACAACCATATTCTCCATTACAGACAATAATGACAGCCGATTATTTGTTGACAGCGAGGGATTTGCCGGGCTGGCCAGGAAAATGTGAACCTGTGTCCATTGAGAATCTGTTGTGTGTAACATTTAGAACTCTAGAAACACATTCAATGAATAACGAACTCCTCGTTCGTGAGTTGAAAATAATGCGAGAAATAGCAAAGCAACATAATTTGTTGCCGTTGTATAATCATCTTTATTCATCAACAAAAAGAAAGGTGATAAAAGCAAAACAAGTGTATGGGTTTGTGATAACAAATTCGATAAGATTTGATGGGCGAGAAATAGGAATTGATAATTTGTTCGACGCATCTCTTGCCGTTAACTTTATTTATAATTTTTATAATAAGATTTCATGGAAAGAAATATGGCAATTAGTTAAGAATGAAATCAAAGTTGTTACAAGAACGCGTAAATGTGTAACAATATCTTTACCAGAAATGGATGATTAATTGTTTTTAATTTAGATAATATGATAAACGTTGGAATTATTGGAAATGGCTTCGTAGGCGGAGTTCTCAAAGATTGGTTGAAATACAACAATTCCGAGTGCAAACATTTCATCAGCGTCTCTCCTCGAAGGGTTACAAAGATGATTTAAGTAACGTGGACATCGTTTTTTGCAGATTCACGTCCCAACAGAAGATGACGGTTCCCAAGACCTCCGTTTCGTGAAGGAATTGATTCGCAAGCTGCACGATGTGCTAGTGTTTGTGTGTACCACTATTCTGCCTGGTACTTGTGAAATCCTTCTCCCGTGAAATGAGTCACAAGGTATCCTACATGAATGAGTTCCTTACTGAGCGTACGCATACTGAGGCCTTCTGGATGTAGGCTATGGCTTTCACTGGTGCCCATGAGTTACTTGCAAAGACTTTTGTAGGCATGAAATTTGCAGTGATGCCCCCGCTTGAGTCTGAGCTCACCAAATACATGCACAACATGATCGGAGCCTACTGGAGCAAGATTCATACTGGCGTACTACTGTCTGGTTATATACACTTATTTGCCTGGTCCCGATGGTAAGTTTGGCTATGGAGGCAAATGCTTCCCAAAGGATGTGAATGCCTTTGCCAAGATGACTGCCTCCCCTTGGAATTCTTCTGATGCACCTTCATGGGTTAAATGTTCATTTCCGCGGAGTCGAGGAGCATATATAATTACTTTTTTTTCAATAAATAGATTTCTAATAGCGACGCCCATTCTTTGGTAAAAAAGTGGGGATAATGTTGTCAAATATCTTTTGAATTGTGTACTAAAAAAATGTTGCCAAAGTAGTATTAATGTAACTGTCTAAATTACAATTAAGTGTAATCGTATAACCGGTTTTTGGTCAATAATAAGTAAATATGGATTTTTTCTATAGTTATACCATTTTGCTACTCAATATTGTGGCATGGCTAATCTTCTTTTGGCTTTATAGAAAGAAGTGTAGCTATTTTGGTGTAGGGAGTCTGTTAATTGCCTTATATTCTTTTTACGCCATTATGTCATATGTTCATTATAGGGGAAATGCAGCTTATTATGGTGAACTTAATTTTTTCCCATTAGTTTATCTTTTTATCATGTTGATGATTGCCTTCTCCCCCATTATGAAGTTTGAAAGCAAAGGAGAAGTATCAATACAGAAACCCACCCAAAGTATTGTCGATTCAATAAGTGTTCTTTTTATTTTTTGTTCTATTCTAACTATTCCTACCTGGATAAATCATCTACAGGAAGGTCTTACTACAATTATAATGGATCCGACTGGAGGATTGGATATATATCATGAAACGATGTCTAATAGTGAAGGAGGTTCGTCAAATGATGGTAGTATTACTAATTTGCCTGCAATAATCTCAGGTCTATTATTTGATATTTGTATTGTTTTATTTTATTATTACCTATCTCTAGGGAAAAGAAAGAAACTAATCGTAATTGGACTCTTTGCATCATTCATATTCCTTATTTTGAAGGAAATTGCGTATTCACAGAGAGGACCTGCAATTGATCGTTTTTTTAGTTTAGTTGCATTCTATTTTTTATTTAAGCGTCATCTTTCGGATAAAATAAATCGAATTGTAAGGGTCCTTGGAATCATTCTTGCTATAATTGTTGTTGTTTTTATCGGAGCAATTACCATAAGTAGATTTGCAAACGAGGGCGGAACTTTACAATCTGTTTATGCGTATTCCGGTATGCAAAATGTTAATTTCAGCAAATATGCTTTTGATAATGGAGGAATAAGATATGGAGACCGAACTTTTTCGGTTTTCAAAAAAATATTAGGGTTTAATAATGTTCCAATTAATTTTTGGGAAGGCAGAGCGAAGTACCCATATCTTAAAATAGACGATGGCGTTTTTATTGGGTTCGTGGGTGATTTTGTATTAGATTTTGGTCCTATTGTCGCTTTTATTATAATTGTCGTTTTTAATCTTTTTATAATTCAAAACACAAGACCAGTATCAAACACGATACGTTTCCATCAGCTTATTCTTTTAAGTTTTGTTATAAATATATGCATGTTGGGAGGAATAAAACTATACCCATATGCATATGCTGATAATTTGAAAATAATTGTATATTTTATTGCTTATTTTATTTTCAAAGTTGATTATGAAAACAAAACAAAAAGAAGTTTTTCGATAAGATAGATGTTGCGAAAAAGGGAAATAATATGATGAAAAATATTCTGTTTCTTACCACAATGTACCCTGACCCCTTACGTCCAGGGACTGAAGTATGCCATTACTACACAAAAGAGTGGGTGAAGATGGGACATCAAGTGATGGTCGTAAATCTGCGTTCAATGTTTCCCCGTGTTTTCACGGATGCAGCGAGGTTGTTTCCCAAGTTGGCACATCGATATGTTGGTAACCATGTAGAAATGGATCGAAATATGGATGTCATTTCCCATAAAGTTGACGATATACAATGTTATAGCATGCCAGTCTTCAAATATGTACCACACGGGAAGTACCCTAAACGCAGTATAATGAAAGTAGTTAACGCTATAGAGGAGATTTGCCGAGAGAACTGCTTTAGTCCTGATGCCATTATCGGCCATTTTTATAATCCGACTACTGAGGTGATATATGAATTAAAGAAATTACATCCTACTGCAAAGTCCTGTATAGTTTTTCACGAAGGTCCTAGCGGTATGCAGAAGCATTACGGCGATAAGGCCAGAATGATACTTGACTCATACGATATCATCGGTTTCCGTCACAAGACAATGGGTGAATGGTTTGAGAATGCTTTCGGAAAGCTGAAAAGGTCTTTTGTTTGCTATTCTGGTACCAAGTCTTCCTATTTGAATACACCTATGTCATGCGAAAAACATTTTACCGATGAACCAATACGAAAGTTTTTGTATGTCGGTCAATTCACCTATAACAAGTGTGTGGGTGAAACCATTAAGGCATTACGTATGGCTTATCCAAATGGAGGGTTCCATTTGACGTGTGTGGGGAGTGGTGGCACAGCATTAGATGATATTAAACAATATATTCAGCAAGAGCATTTGCAGGAGAGCATCAGTTTTGCCGGGCAAATTGATCGAGATGAGATTATACGCTATTATGATCAGAACGAGTGCTTTGTGATGATAAGTAAGTCGGAAGCGTTTGGATTGGTATATTTAGAGGCCATGGCACGAGGATGCATCTGTGTTGGGACACGGGGCCAAGGCATTGATGGAGTAATTAATGATGGTGAGAATGGATTTTTGTGCCGAGGTGGCGATGTGGAAGAACTTGCCACTATTCTTGCAAGAATAAATGGCCTCACTGCTACTGAAAAGAAGGCAATATCTGATAATGCCCGTCGGACGGCTGAGAAATTGTCGGATTATAATGTTGCTAAGATGTATATAGAAAAAGTGTTGAATTCATAAGTTTTATATTATGCCTAAAGTCGCAATAATGATTACTTCCTGCGATGCATATAAGGATTGTTGGAAGCCTATGGTTTTTTCATTAGACAAGTATTGGCCGGACTGCGAATGGCCAAGGTATATAGTTACAAATTATGTAGACGAAGACCTACCAAACACAACTATCATTAAAGTTGGGAATGATCATCGTAGTTGGTGTAATCTTGCTCGCATGGGTATGGAGCAGATTGATGCCGAGTATATACTTTTTTTCCAAGAAGATTATTGGCTTGGTAGGAATGTGGATAACGACGCTGTCAAAGCTCATGTCAAATACATGGATGATAATCATGTGGATTATTTAAAGATACAGGACGAAATTCGTAGAGATGATCTACGGATAGGAGATACTGACTATTGCATGAATCCTATTGATATGAGATATGCATTTAATACGGCTATTGCATTTTGGCGTAAGAATACAATCCCACAGCTTCTGCCTGAGGATTGGAATGGATGGCAATTTGAGCGGCAGATAACGTCATATGTTAAGGAACACAATATCCAGATTAATTCTCAGACATTGTTCTCACAGTTGTATCCGGTGAAAGGTATAGAAACCATACGAGAAGATGCAGTTGTTCGCGGAGTTTGGACGGAGTCGGCCGTTGCGTTTATGAAAGAGTATGGTTTTGAGGATGTTCTGAAAAGGCGTAAGGTGATGGGGCCAGTTAACCAATGGGTACGTCGCCATTCTCCAGGTCGCCAGAGTATACGGCGTTGGCCATTCTGGGCTGTATTGCATTTTTTAAATAAACACCAATTGAATTGGTAAATGTTTAGGAGATTCTCATAATGAACAAAATACATCCTACCGCTATTATAGATGACACGGTTGTATTAGGAGAAGACAATGTCATTGATGCATATGCCATAATAAGAGGAAACACCATTGTTGGAAATGGTAATTATTTTGGCCCTTACACTGCCATTGGAGTTCCCGCAACCGATACAAAGCAGGTTGATTACGGTTTTGAAAATCCTCATTTAGAAATTGGCGATAATAATATCATCCGTGAGTTTTGTGTGGTGGAGCAGCCTTGTTATGAGGCTTTGTCGAAGATAGGTGACAATGTTTTTCTGATGCAAGGAGTACATCTGTCGCATGACAATATATTAAAAGAACATGTGGTTATCACCAACCAATGTGTGGTAGGTGGCATCGCAAAGATTCTTGACGGAGCTGACTTGGGTATGGGTTGTACCATCAACCAGTATTCTATCATCGGCCATTACAGCATTGTGGCAACTGGTGCCCCTTGTATGAAAAATGTGAAACCCTTCAGCCGTTACATCCCCAACAAACCTATATCAGTTAACACGTATGCCTTAAAGAAGTATGGTTTTATGGACTATTGGGATGAGATAACAGCCTATGTGATGGTGGGTGAAATGCCAACAACGGAAAGAATTAAGGCAATAGTGGATGAGTTTGACGGCTGGGTGGAGAAATATGGTAGAGACACATATCAATAACGGTTAATGGTTGGTGAGGTGACTAAAACCAAAACGAATACCAGAAACGATTAAGCTACTAAGCGATTAAGCATGAAATTATATGATACCATTTTTATCACTAAAAGATGTTACAGCCCTTCATGGAGCAGAAATCAACGAGGCGGTGAGCCGCGTGGTGAATGGGGGCTGGTACCTTCAGGGCAAGGAGAACGAGCAGTTTGAACAGCACTATTCGGAGTTTATTGGAACAAAGTACACCATCGGGTGTGCCAACGGACTCGACGCGCTCATTTGGATATTCCGCGCATATATCGAGATGGGCGCCATGCAGCCCGGAGATGAGGTAATTGTCCCAGCAAATACCTATATCGCCACTATCCTGGCCATCACGGAGAACGGTCTGAAACCTATTCTTGTCGAGCCCAAGTTTAATACTCTGGAGATTGATGATGAACTCATTGATCTGGCTATCACTCCTAGGACTAAGGCTATTGCCATAGTTCACCTCTATGGTCGCAATGCTTATACAGATAAGATTGGCACACTTTGCAAGAAGTACAATCTGAAACTTGTAGAAGATAACGCTCAGGCTCACGGTTGCAAGTATACCGATGGACGTGTAACAGGTTCCATTGGTGATGCTGCAGGCCATTCATTCTACCCTGGTAAAAACCTTGGTGCGTTGGGCGATGGGGGTGCTGTAACCACCAATGACCCAGAGCTGGCTGCTGCGGTCCGTGCTTTGGCCAACTATGGCTCGCAGAAAAAGTATGTGTTCAAGTATGCCGGTCGCAACAGCCGTTTGGACGAAATTCAGGCTGCTGTGTTGGATGTGAAGTTGAAATATTTGTTAGAGGATAATCAGCATCGTAAACAGGTGGCCAATTACTACTACGACCACATATGTAATCCTTTGGTGTCTCTGCCCGACCATTTGCCCGATGAACAGAATGCTTATCACTTGTTTCCAATACTTGTTGGAGAAGACAAACGTGATGCTTTGCATGACTTTTTGGAACAAAACGGTGTGGGTACAGTGATTCACTATCCTATTCCGCCTCACAAGCAGGAGTGCTATGTCAAGGAGGTTTGGAACACACCGCAACTGAGTTTGCCCATCACCGAGCGCATAGCCAACGAGGAGTTAAGTCTGCCTATCGGTCCGGCCATCAAGATGGGAGAAGTCGCCAAGGTCGTCAGACTTATTAATCAGTTCAAGTAGTTCTATTTTTTACCATTCATTTTCAGTTTGATGCGAATCTGGATAATCAATTATTATACATCGCCCACGTGTTCCAATCCTCGCTACTTGGAATTCGCGAAACATTTTGTTGCAGCAGGTCATGAGGTGCTTACTTTCTATGCCAATTATAATAGCGAAGATGCAGCCCCTCTGTTTCAACGGAAAACAGTAAATGGTCTGGACTTTATAGAGGTGAGGGCTCCTCACTTTGTGGGCAATGGTGTGAAACGTATGCTATCTATTTGGAAGTTTGCACAAATCATTTTGAAAGGTCATAAGCAGTTTGAACGCCCTGATGTAATTCTCCAAAACATTCATCCGCCGTTTGATTATCCCATTGTTAAGTTGGCCAAGAAACTTAAATGCAAATATATTGCTGAGGCATGGGACTTGTGGCCGGAAGATTTCGTTACCTTCGGCTTGGTAGGGGCAAACAATCCTGCCATGAAGGTTGCTTACGCAATAGAGAAGCGTTATTACTATGCGGCTGATGATATTGTGTTTACATTCCTTGGCGCATTTGACTACCTGAAGCGTCAAGACTGGATGAAAGAGCAAGGGGGCAAGATTGCCACAACACACCTGCATTATATCAACAACGGCATTGATCTGGAGCAGTTTGATAAAGACAAGGTGGCTTATCCCCGTCAGGATGCCGATATGAATGATCCTGACACCTATAAGATAGTCTATCTTGGCTCCATCAATAAGGCGAACAACGTGCAGACGCTCGTCGATGCGGCAGCACTGCTGCAGGACAGGCCCAATTACCGATTCTTCATCTATGGCAACGGTGCGTATCGCAAAGCGTTGATGGACTATGTGCGTGAGAAGGGCATCGGCAATGTGGTGTTCAAGGAAGAACGCATTCCTCTGGCGGAGTGTGCTTGGGTGGTAAGCCAGGCCACAGTGAACGTGATGAATTATGAGAAGAACTTTGGCAAGTGGGGCGTAAGCAGCGGCAAGATGTTCCAGTATCTGGCCGCAGGGAAGCCCATCGTGTGCAATATCGACATTGCCTTTGACAATATTATCAACGACAACCATCTTGGAGTTTCGCGTAATCTTGAGACTCCAGAACAGTTTGCTGAGGCAATCCGAGAAGTGGCTGAGCAGCCCCAAGAAAGCTATGATGCGATGTGCGAACGGGTGCGTGAGGTGGCCCGGAGGTTTGACTACAAAGTGCTCTCGCAGCGAGAGCTGGAGGTGATAGAAGGTTAATGGAAAAGGATTTGTTTGCACTTCTCAAGCTTGGTCTGGATACAAGCACGGCGGAAAATGAAAATCCGTCGGACTTCACGGGGTTAACTGCTGACCAGTGGACACATATTAGAGACCTTGCACGCAAACAAGGGGTATTGGGAATCGTGCTGGACGGGATAAATAGTTTAGAGGGTTTCTGTGAGAAATTGACAGGGTTGTCGCAACACATGAAATTGGAGTGGATTGGTGAGGTTATGCAGATTGAACTGCGAAACCGGCAACAGATAGCAGTGATGAATGACTTGGCTGGAATCTGGGTACAGAATGGTTGTAGGGTAATGGTGATGAAAGGACAGGCCAATGGTGCTTTCTATCCGAAACCAGAACACAGAACTCCTGGAGATATTGACTGCTACCTGTTTGAGGACTATGCCGTTGGTAATGACTTTGCACGTGCGGCAGGGGCGAATGTGAATGAGAGTTGGTATAAGCATTCGGTCATTAGCTATAAAGGAGAGAACTTTGAGAATCATCAGTACTTAGCGAATACGAGGGACGGTAAACGAGGGAAACGGTTGGAGAAAGAGCTGGAAGAATCCCTAAAGGTGGATGCATCGTTGTTTTTGCCGTTGACACCTATGACCATTCTGCCTCCAGTGCAATGGTCGGCGATGTTTCTGACATATCATGCTTGCGCACATTTTGTGAGCGAAGGACTCCGACTGAAACAGATACTGGACTGGGCGATGTTCCTTAAGATACATCAGAATGATGTGGATTGGGGGGCGTTCTTTGCTTTCTGCGATAGAAACCATCTACGGGTATTTGCAGACGCAATGAATGAAATTGTCGCGAAGTATTTGGGGGTGAGGATAATGTTTAGAGTTGAGGGGTTAGAGTATGGGGCGAGTCCTTATGCGGATAAGATAATGCATAGTGCCTTGTATGACGAAGACTATGTGTTTAACTCAGGTAAGAGAGGTTGGTCGAACAGGCTCCATCTAGTAAAGAATATGTTCCATTATCGTTGGAAATATAAAGAGATATATCAGACCAGCGTGTGGAAACAACTGTGGTGGTATGCGAGTGGATTTTTGTTTAAGACAGAATAAGAAATATGTACAAACATTTTTTTAAGCGTTTTTTTGATTTCTTAATTGCACTGGTGGCATTATTGCTCATCGGTTGGTTCTTGATTATAGTGGCAATCTGGTTGCACTTTGCCAATAAAGGGGCGGGTGCTTTCTTTACACAGGATAGACCAGGTAAGGATGCGAAGATTTTCAAGGTTATCAAGTTTAAGACTATGAACGATGAGCGGGATGAAAACGGGAAACTGTTGCCGGATGATCAGCGACTGACGAAAGTGGGACGGTTTGTGCGTTCGACGAGCGTAGATGAACTTCCTCAGTTGTTTAACATCTTGAAAGGTGACATGTCGCTTATTGGCCCTAGACCGCTTCTCGATCAGTATCTTTGGGTTATGGGTGAGTTCCAAAAGCGACGCCACGAGGTCAGACCTGGTATTACTGGTTGGGCACAAGTTCATGGAAGAAACCATTGTAAACTAAGTAAAAAGTTTGAAATGGACGTTTGGTATGTTGATCATTGTTCACTGTGGCTTGATATTAAAATAATTTGGTTGACAATTGTCAATGTGCTTAAGCGCTCCGATGTGGGTGAGGGAAATGCTGATATGAAGGATATTGACGACCTTGGCTATTTGCCCAGAATTATGGAGATATTGAAAGAACAAAAGAAACAACAAAATCAGAGACAAAATGCTTAGAGAGATTGGTAGCAATTTTTGGCTGATACCGGATCAGCAATATAAAGATGTACCAATAGGTTCGCCCGAACAGTTTAACTGTAAAGGGAACGATTTTGTGTGGCTATCTACAGGGCGTTCTGCCATCATGTTTGTAATAAAGACTATTGAGGCAAGTAACCCAAGACTCAAAAAGGTGGCGGTATTACCGTCGTTTACCTGTGATACGGTTTTTGCACCTTTTTTGAAATCAGGTTACGAAGTCTATTACTACCCTGTTGAAAAGGACTTGACCACCACTTCTGATGCCATCCTGAAAACGGCACTTGAGCATAATGCTTCAATTGTGCTGTTTCATCGCTATTTTGGTTTTGACACACTGGACGGCCAAGTTGACATTGTGTGCGAATCTTTGCGTAGTTTGGGTAAATACTCTATTGAAGACTGCACCCAGTGCTTGTACAGTAATATTCCAAGAGCAGCGGCCGATTTTACTGTTGGAAGTATAAGAAAATGGACAGGAACGCCTGACGGTGGCTTTGCTGTATGTAGGACAGGAGAGTTTAGCAATAAGCCAGTGTGTTCTGACACGATTCTTGAGCATGCAAAAGTGAAAGCATCATTCTCCAAATACCGTTACCTCTTCGAACACGAAGGTGATAAAAGTGAAATGTTGTCCATGTATCGCAAGGCGGAGGATATTTTGGACAACCAGAGTGAAATATATGCAATTTCCAAAACATCAGCCAAAGTACAGGCAAACATCAACAAAAATGAACTCGTCAGCAAGCGCAGAGAGAACTTTGAATTGCTGCATAGGTCGTTGAAAGGACAATTTCAGTCTGTATTTACATTAAATAAGGATAAAGAGGTACCTTTGTATTTTCCCGTTCTGGTTGATGATCGTGCCGCCTTTCAGAAGTATTTGGTGAGCAATGCCATCTATGCGCCAGTGGTATGGCCCAAGGATGACAACCAGCCGATGCAGTGTGAGGGGGCTGAGAATGCTTATCAGCATCTGTTGTGCGTCCCTATCGATCAGCGTTACGATGCGGACGATATGAATAGGATAATTGAAGTGATAAACAGTTACTATACAAAATGAAGAAGTTGGCTATTATAGGTGGTGGCGTAACAGCTGCTGATTTTGGAGATGCCTGCCATCGTTTAGGGTATGAAGGCCATTATTTTTCCATGTCCGACGGCAAAGTTGACGAAAAACATGTGGATGTTTACCATGAGATAAATATATTTGAGAAAGATAAGATTGTCGAGATTTGCAAAAAGATTGGTATTGATGGAGTAGTAGCTACAACCGAGTTGTCTGTGTCTATTGCTGCCTATGTCGCAGAGCGGTTGGGTCTATTCGGTCTCCCCTACGAAGTGGCAAAAGATATCACTGACAAATACCGCAATCGTGAGTGTATCAAAAATCTCACCGATTTACATTCACCCAAATATGTTGAAGCAAGAACACTGAATGATATCGAAAAATCCGACGTGCCTTATCCCATGATTCTAAAACCAATAAATCTTGGAGGCAAACGAGGCATTACGGTGGTGAATAATCCAGATGAATTGAAGTCCGCCTTTGCGTATGCTGTTGGTTGTTTTAGAAAGGAAGTGTCTCCTGTTGTTATTGCAGAACAGTTCCTTGAAGGTGGAATGGAATGCAGTGTTGAGAGTGTGACTTTTAAGGGTGTTCATACCATTGTCCAAATAACTAAAAAAGACAGCAGTGGTGCACCGCATTGTGTTGAATTGGGCCACCACCAGCCGGCACCGTTGACAAAAGAAATATGGGACAAGGTGGTACGCGGCGTTGCCTCGGGCCTGACAGCCATAGGTGTCAACCACGGCCCTTGCCATACTGAAATTAAAATAATTGATGGAGAGGTATATTTGATTGAGTTCAATGCTCGTCCAGGAGGTGACCATATATGGTGTCCGTTGGTGGAATTGAGCACGGGTTTCGATATAATTGCAGCTGTGGCACAGGCAGCTACTGGTGAAATGCAGCCTATAGATGTCAATTCGTTCAATCATTATTACTCGGGTTTGTATTATGTGGTTAAACAAACAGATTACTTGAAACCCATATTTGATACTTGTGAGAAGGAGAATTGGTGTGTGGGAAAAAACTTTATGACAGATAATCTGACTGAGTTAGTCCATAATGATATGGAACATACGAACTATATGATATATGCTTCCAAGGCATGCGACCCGATTGAAACACGGATAAATAATGTCAAAGAAAAACAATAATGGAGAAAACTGTTTATTTTAGAACTTTTGAAGAGGAAGATGCTCCTCTCATTTATAAATGGATGAATGATGATGATTTGAAACAATTAAGTATTGGATTGAATCGTCGAATGAGCAAGGAAGAAGCTTTGGATTGGGTAAAGGCTCGAATCCGCCACAACCCATATCAGGTGTGGTGGGCGATATGTGTCAAGGAAACAGATGCGATTATTGGTTATGCCTTCTTGTGCGATATACACTACATTAATAGTTCCGCTAACTATGGTGGAATTGTTATAGGCAACAAAGAGTATCAAGATGGTATGGCGTGGATAGAGACCTATTTATTTGTTCACGAATATGCATTTGAAAGGCTTGGCATCAATCGGCTCTATGGTAATGCCTTGGTAGAACATAATACATCTAATATGATGAGAAAGCTAATGTATTGGACTATCGAAGGAATTCAAAGACAGGCCATCTATAAAAAGGGATTATATCATGATGTTTCAATGGCTTCTCTGTTGAAAGAGGAGTATTTTAAGCACAAAGAACGTGGTGATTATGAAATATCTGCCATGTTAAAACATTTACGTAAGTTGAAAAAAGAAACAAAATGAAAACTGCATTTATATTTCCTGGACAGGGTTGCCAGAAGGAGGGTATGGGCAAGGATTTGTATGCTATTTCTCCTAAAGCAAAAGAGTTGTTCGACAGGGCCGATGAGGCATTGGGATGGAAGATAACCGATGTGATGTTTAATGGTACAGAAGAACATTTGATGGAAACTCGCAACACACAGCCATCAGTGTTCATCTACGAGGTGGCATTGGCTATGGCTCAGGATGAGATAGTTCCTGATGTGGTGGCTGGACATTCGCTTGGTGAATTTGCGGCTTTAGTGATTGCAGGTGCCATCACACTTGAGGATGGTCTAAAGCTTGTACTTAATCGTGCCCTGATAGGACAAAAGGCTTATGAGACCGCTCCTGTTAAAACGGGTATGGGTGCTGTAATCGGCCTCTCGGATGAATACGTTGCCAAACGTATCAAAGAGATTTGGGATGTGACCGGCGAGGCGATTTATTTTGCCAACCATAACGGCCCTGGACAGGTAGTCATCACCGGCACCCGAAAGGGGGTGCGTATGGCTTGCAAGGCATTCATGGCTGAGGGTGCTAAGAAAGCTGTGCCATTGGCTATTGGAGGTTCGTTTCACTCGCCTTTTATGAGCGAGGCCAAGAAGGAACTGGGTGCTATCATTGAAAGCGTGGAATTCAAAACGCCACGCATCCCTATCTACCAGTGTGTTGATGCCAAACCGCATACCAACCCCGATGAGTTGCGTGCCAATCTGATTGAGCATATTACCAGCAGTGTCCTCTGGACTGATATGGTCAACAACATGGATGCCGATGGCGTGACTGACTATTACGAGGTTGGAACCGACGATACCCTTCAAAAAATAGTGGCTCGCATGAAACCTCATGCAAAAGTCAGTTCGCTGCTTCACATTCCATCATACGATGGGGAAATTCAGGATTATTCGGTTATTAAAGAAGGATAATACAACTCAATTAACATTTAGTATTAATTTAAAATTATAAAGTTATGACATTAGATGAATTTGTAAAGGCATTTGCTGCCGAGTTTGACGACACTCCGGAAGAGGTGTTTAAACCCGATACTCATTTTCGCGAATTGGAAGAGTGGGGGTCTTTAACGGGTTTGTCCATTATTTCGATGGTTGATGATAACTTTGATGTTGGTATTACTGGCGCAGACCTTAGAAAGAATGCCACAATTGAGGAATTGTACAACCTAATTCAAAGCAAATTGTGATTTGTTATGTCTTACTTGAACATTAAAAATGTGAAGGTTTCAGGAGTTGCCGCGTGCGTACCCAGTCGTGTTGAGAATAATAGGGACTACTCTCTTCTTGCGAAAGAAGAGTTGGAAAACTATATCAACACGACGGGTATTGAGCGTCGCCACTGTGCCATTCACGATGGAAGCATATGTACTTCAGACCTCTGCCAAAAAGCCTCGGAGAAATTGATAGAAGAACTAGGTTGGGAAAAGTCGGAAATAGGTCTTATCATATTCGCATCTCAAACTTGTGACTATCGCTTGCCTTCTACCGCCTGCGTACTCCAATATAAATTGGGGATAACCGATAACTGTATCGCTTTCGATATGACTTTAGGATGCCCAGGGTATATGGTTGGTCTTGGCACTGCTTGTAGTTTGATGCAAAATGGAACAATCAAGAAAGCATTACTGATGTGTGGCAACACTCAATCCGAGTATGCTTGTTATGAAGATAAAAGCATGTATCTTCTTCTTGGTGATGCTGGTACGGTTACTGCTTTGGAATACAATCCAGATAATGCAGATAGAATGGATTTCAAATATCTTACAGATGGATCACGTTATAATTGTCTTATCGTTCCAGACGGCGGCAGCCGGAATCCTGTCAATGCGCATTCCTTTGAAGTGGAAGAATTTGATAATGGAGTGAAAAGAACTCGTCTGCATGAAAAAATGGATGGTGAGGAAGTATTCTCATTTGCCATCAGAAATGTGCCTAAGCAGTTCCGAGAGTTTTGTGAGCATGAAGGGATTAATATGCTGGAGGATTTAGATTATATGCTGTTCCATCAAGCAAATAAGTTTATGTGTGAAAAAGTACGCAAAAAGCTCGGTTTTCCTCCAGAGAAATTCCCTTACAATATTCAAGAGTTTGGTAATACTAGCGGGGCTACATTACCGTTGCTGATGGTGACTAATCTGCAAGAGGAATTACGTAGTCGTAAGTTAATGTTAGGTATGTCAGCCGTAGGTGTAGGCTTTGCTCTTTGCACTGGTCGTATTACAACTAATAAGATTGTAGTGCCCGATTTGATGTTTCTCTAAAATAAAAGTTATGTATAATCCATTCTCCCTTGAAGGGAAAACCATACTGGTAACAGGTGCGTCTTCTGGCATAGGAAGGGCTACAGCAATCGAATGTTCAAAAGTTGGATCGAAAGTCATTCTTTTAGGACGGAATAGAGAACGTCTTACACAAACCATGGCGGAATGTGAAGGAACGGGACATTCCATTATCCAATTTGATCTTTCTGATATTGAAAATATCGTTGTCTTGTTAAACATACTGCCAGAGCTTGATGGCATTGTACATAGTGCGGGTGTTAATACCAAATATTTGGTAAAGAGCGTTAATCGAGAAAAAATAGACGAGCTAATGCACACTAATTATTATGCTCCTGCATTAATCACACAACTTCTATTAAAAAACAAAAAGCTTTGCAAAAATGCCTCTATGGTTTTTATATCGTCAATATCAGCATCCTATGCCTCGGTATCTAATGCACTTTATGCTTCGTCAAAAGCAGCATTGAATGCATTTGTTCGTTGCCTTGCCATGGAGATAGCACCGAGAGGGATGAGAGCCAACGTGATTCAGCCAGGCGTAATAGAAACACCTATACTGAAAGCCTATGCCATGACGGATGAACTTCAAGACTTCAAAAACTCATGTCCATTAGGACATCCTGGAGATCCAATAGATATTGCTCTTGGTTGTGTCTATTTATTAAGTGACGCATCTAAATTCGCCACGGGTACTGTTTTGACCATTGATGGCGGATTGACACTGAAATAAATAATTGAGTATATGAATAGAGACTACCGTTTTGATGTTGCACGTGTGTTGTGTATGACATATATCGTTGCGTTTGTTCATTTATGGGCATACATCCATCCAGAAGTTATTTCTGCGAACTATGTGCATCCCGCATTTGAGATGCTATGCAATTCATGTTTGGGTCTTTTTACGTTTGCCTCTGGTTATCTTCTTGGCAGCAAATATTCCTTTGGCAAAGAGGGCAGCTCGAAGATTTGGCCTTTCTACAAAAAACGTGTTTTGCGAATCATTCCGCTTTTTCTTCTTGCTGCGCTGGCTCTCTATTTGATTGGCTTTAACAGTGCAAAAGCCACATTTAATGGCCTGCTGTGCATATCCCCGTTTGTTAAACCTCGGCCCATGACTTTGTGGTATATACCGGTTATACTTTGGTGTTATCTTATTACCCCTTTGGTCAGTAGGAATAATATCACATGGAGTAGTCTAATTGGGGGGGGGGGATATTATTGATAAATTGTGTACTGTGCAGATTGGTTCCATCCTTTGATTGGCGTTTGCCGTTTAATATGTTGCTTTATCTTATTGGTCTGATTTCCGCTCCTTATTTCGATTGGAAATTTGAGAATCGTACATGGATAAAGTGGTTGGTGTTAGTTGTATTTGTTGGGTTATTGTCTGTGACTTTATTCAAAAGTCTAAATGGATTATTTAGAATGGGTGTAGCGACTATTGGTGTATTCGCATTATTGTTTGTATGTGAATACCTTGCTAACTTGGTATTTAATCGTAACGTATGTAATGTAGGTGGTGTTGCGGCTTCGTTGGGTTCATTGTTTAAATATGTTAGTTATGCAAGTATGACATGTTACATGTTCCACCGCTTTTTCTTTTGGGCAGGCGAGATAATATGGAATCCATCGATTGTTTGGTTGAAATGGTTTTTTATGGCAGGGTTGGTGTTCCCTGTAATGATTGTAATTTCATATTGTATCCAATATGGGTATGATTTTTTAGTTGACAGATTCGAGAACGTTCCAATCAATCGGAAAATAAAGTAAATCGAATTTTTGTAGCCGGATTTCAAAAACCGACAGCAACGGCGAACACCAACAAAAGAAAAACACTCCTATGAAATTCAGTGTATTAAATTTATTATAGTATCAAAAAATTAAGCGTTGATAAAACTATTTAATTTGTCCCGTTCTGAAAAGTGGGACGATATCGTAAGTTCTTTTTCCAATTACGATGTCTACTATCTCAGCGGTTATGTGAAGGCTTTCTATATTCATGGCGACGGAGAGCCGTGGCTCCTTTATTATGAAGCCCAAGGCCTGCGTGCCATCTATGTGTATATGAAGAGGCCTACGGCAATCGAAGGCGAGTATGATTCCGTAACGCCATACGGCTATGGTGGCGTGCTGTTCGAAGGGGATACCTCCGACGCCAACCTTCATGCATTCTGGAAGGCCTATACGGACGAGATGGATAAAGAGCATATCGTGGATAACTTCGTGCGCTACCATCCTGTGCTGGAGAATGCCATTCCGATGAAGGCTATCTCCAACGTCATAGACCTCGGCAAGACCATAGCCATGGACTTGACTTCCCCAGATGTCATCTGGGAGAACATTCACAGCAAGAACCGCAATATGATTCGCAAGGCCGAGAAGAACGGCATCGTGATTGAGCATGGTCAGGGTATGGACTTGTTCGACAAGTTTATTGATATTTATAATGCCACTATGGATAAAGACCACGCTGAGGAGTACTACTACTTCAAGCGTCCATTTTACGAATCCATACACAACGACCTGCGCAACAACTACGAGCTTTTCTTTGCCAGGTTGGAGGACAAAATCATCGCCATGTCTATAATGATTTACGCCAATGATCATTTGAATTATCATTTGAGCGGGTCAGATATTGAATATCGCAACCTGGCACCATCAAACCTGTTGCTTTACAGGGCTGCTTTGTGGGGCTGTGAGCATGGTATGAAGACCTTCCACCTTGGAGGTGGCGTGGGCAGCGGAGAGGACAATCTTTACAAGTTCAAGGCTGCATTCAACAAAAATTCAGACTACCAGTTCTCCATTGGTAAAGAAGTATTTAACCAAGAACAATATGATGAATTGGTGAAGATTCGCAGGGAATCTGATTCGGCGTTTGATGAAACATCGAGTTTTTTCCCGTTGTACCGTACGTAAATATTAATAAATATATGAAAGGAATAGTATTAGCCGGTGGGTCCGGTACTAGATTGTACCCAATAACCAAGGGTGTAAGCAAACAACTTCTTCCCATTTACGACAAACCGATGGTGTATTACCCTATCAGTGCGCTGATGTTGGCAGGAATAAGGGATATTCTCATTATCTCTACGCCATACGATCTACCGGGATTCAAGCGTCTGCTAGATGATGGCTCTGACTACGGTGTACACTTCGAATATGCCGAGCAACCCAGCCCCGACGGATTGGCACAGGCTTTTATCATTGGTGAGAAGTTCATCGGTGATGACTGCGCTTGCCTTGTGTTGGGTGACAACATTTTCTATGGTGCAGGCTTCACGACACTGCTGCGCAACGCTGTAAAGGATGCCGAGGAGAACAAGAAAGCCACTGTCTTTGGCTATTGGGTGAGTGATCCTGAACGTTACGGCGTGGCGGAGTTCGACAAGCAGGGCAACTGCCTCAGTATTGAGGAGAAACCTAAAGAACCCAAGAGTAACTACGCCGTGGTGGGCCTCTATTTCTACCCCAACAAGGTGGTGAACGTGGCCAAGACCATCAAACCCTCGGCTCGTGGCGAGCTGGAAATCACCACTGTCAATCAGGAATTCCTGAAAGACGGTGAGCTGAAGGTTCAGGTTTTTGGCCGTGGCTTCGCTTGGTTGGATACGGGTACGCACGATAGTCTCAGCGAGGCTTCAACCTTTGTTGAGGTCATCGAGAAACGTCAAGGCCTGAAAGTCGCATGCCTTGAAGGCATTGCCTATCGCAATGGATGGATCAGTGAAGAGAAGATGCGCGAACTGGCAAAGCCGATGCTGAAAAACCAGTATGGTCAGTATTTGCTGAAGGTTATCAATGAGAAGAAAGCTGCGATTGACTCCGATTCTTTCCGTTATACCGAATGATTATGACAATTGGCGATTGCAGAATAATAGAATTGCCCAAGTTCTTGGACGCAAGAGGCAACCTGTCGTTCGCAGAGCAGAACAATCATATCCCGTTTGAGATTAAGCGAACATACTGGATTTACGATGTCCCGGGTGGAGAAGACCGAGGAGGACATGCGTTTAGACAGAATCAGGAGATGGTTATCGCTATTTCCGGCTCGTTCGATGTTGTTGTGGACGACGGAGAAAATAAGAAAACATTCACTCTAAACCGTTCATACTATGGCCTTTATGTACCTTCCGGCTTATGGCGTACAATGGAGAATTTTTCAACAAACTCACTTGCGCTCGAGTTTGGATCGGAACACTACGATGAGACTGACTATATTCGAGAATACAACGAATTTGTAACACTGAAGAAAAATGGAGAAATATAATGTCTTCGATTGCAGCATGGTGGAACTTGACCGCCATCATAGCGACCGCAAGGGGAATCTTACAGTGGTGGAGAACGGCACCACACTGCCTTTCGACGTGAAACGAGTCTATTACCTCTATGATGTTCCCGGCGGTGAAAACCGCGGTGCCCATGCCCATAAAGAGCTGAGCCAACTCATCATAGCTGCGTCGGGCTCTTTTACCGTGACTCTGGACGATGGCAAATGCAAACGCTCGTTCTTCCTCAACCGTCCTTATCAAGGTCTCTACGTAAAACCTGGTATGTGGCGCGACTTGGAGGATTTTTCTTCTGGTGCTGTTTGTATGGTGTTGGCTAGCGAGGTGTATCAGAAGGAAGACTATATTAGGGATTACGAGGAATTTCTGGATTTTAGAAAAAAATAAAAGATTATGTCCGAAAGAAATAGAATATACCTGTGTCTCGCTCACATGAGCGAAGATGGAATGGAACAGAAATACATCAAGGAGGCTTTTGATACTAACTGGGTGGTGCCGCTGGGACCCAACGTCAACGGATTCGAGAAGGACCTCGAGGACTTCGTTAACGGTTCAGGGTTCACGGTTCAGGGTTCACGGTTCAGGGTTCACGGTTAAACAAATGCGTTGTGGCGCTTTCGAGCGGAACGGCAGCGGTGCACCTGGCACTGCTGAATTGCGGCGTGAAACCCGGTGACGAGGTGATCGTGCAGAGCTTCACGTTCTGCGCCTCATCGCACCCCATCACCTACCTCGGGGCTATCCCGGTGTTCGTGGATTCTGAGAAGGATTCGTGGAATATGGACCCGGAATTGATGGAAGAGGCCATCAAGGACCGCATCGCCAAGACGGGCAAGAAGCCCAAGGCCATCGTGCCGGTGGCGCTGTACGGTATGCCGTACCAGATTGACAGCATCATGGAGATTGCCAACAAGTATGGTATCCCTGTGGTGGAGGATGCCGCCGAGGGTTTCGGAAGTCGCTGGAACGGGCAGGTGCTGGGAACATTCGGCAAGTACGGCGTGCTTTCCTTCAATGGCAACAAGATGATTACCACAAGTGGAGGCGGCACACTGGTTTGCGAAACCAAAGAGGACAGCGATAAAATCATGTGGTATGCCACGCAAGCGAGAGAGTCGTATCCTTACTATCACCATGAGGCCATAGGATATAACTACCGTCTTTCTAATGTATGTGCCGGTATCGGTCGCGGTCAGATGACCGTGGTGGATGAGCATATAGCGCACCACAAAAAATTGAAGAAACTATATAAAGAACTATTGGCTGATGTTCCGGGTATTGAAGTGCATGACAATCCTGATGAGCGTTACGACAGTAACTTCTGGCTCATCACACTGACCATTGACCCTGAGTTGAAGATTAAGGGGCAGGAGAATGCTTATAAAGCCGTGGTGCAAGGTGCCATAGGTGGTGCTGCTGGCGTGGTTCACGCATCAGACTCAGCCCATACTGATTGCGAACCCAATACCAATGTGGAAGCATTGCGTATGGTGCTTGATGCCGCTCAGGTTGAAGCCCGTCCGCTTTGGAAACCGATGCATAAGCAGCCAGTTTATAAGAACGCCCCAGCTTACGTGAATGGCGTATCAGAATCGCTGTTCAAGGTGGGTATGTGCGTACCCTCTGGACCATGTGTGACGGAAGAAAACGTGAGATATATCGTTGAGGCCATCAAGGGCGCAATCATTAAATAAGGCAATCAAAAATGATTATTACCCAGGCTTTTTTGGACAGCATATCAGAGCAAGCCAAAGCATCGCCTCGGTTGCGGATGAACTATGACCTTCGCAATTCGGAAGATGATAGCTCGCAAAGGATGCTGAATGCCATCGAGCCAGGCTCGCCCGAGCGTATCCACAGGCATCAGCATACTTCGGAAACTGTAGTGTGCATCCGTGGCCGTGTGGTGGAAGAATTTTATGACGAGTTGGAGCGCATCTGCACTGAATCTGTTGTTCTAACTCCCAGTGGCTCTAATGTGGCGGTGAACATTCCTGCTGGCCAATGGCATTCTATACGTGCCGTTGAGTCGGGTTCAGTAGTGCTATCATGCAAGGATGGGAGATATGAGCCAATGTCGGAAGCTGACATCCTTTCTTTATAGCTTAAATGCTTAGATGCTTACGGCTTATGGTTATCGACGATAAGGTTTTAGACGGTTTATCTAATAAAGCCAAGGCTTCGCCACGGCTGAGGATGAACTTGAACTTTCACGATAGTTTGGAAGACAAGTGCCACCGTTTTTTGAATGCCGTGGAACCTGGGGCTGATATCCCTATCCATCATCATCCAACAAAGGAAGAGTCGTTTATCCTGTTGAGAGGCAAAGTGCGGGTGACCACCTATAACGACGACGGCACTATCATTGAAGATATCATTCTCGACCCTTTGCAAGGCCGCTATGGTGTGAACATCGGCAAGAACGTGTGGCACACGATAGAGGCATTGGAATCGAGTGTGATTTTCGAATGCAAGGAAGGACCGTTTGTGCCGCATGAGGAGGAAGGCGTTTTGAAAGTTTAGAGTTTATAGTGTATAGTTTATAGTCAGTTCGCTCATCAGGCTCGCGGGCCATAGCAGGGAAGTTTAGAGTTGAAAGTATGAAGTACGTTAAGGCGGTGTGAGGTTATGAATACAGATGGATTTGATTCCGATGTTTTCTCTGACAATTTGGTAGCAGCTTGGAATTATGCTAAGACATATCCGTACACGTGTTGTCGCCCGGGTTGTAAAGCGAAAGCAATAAAGTCGCATCTATTGCAGCAACATCCTTTGTTGGCTTCCATTTGTGATGAAAAAAACAGCCTCCTCCAGATGGTTGACAACCGTATGGATCCAAGGTCAGGCAATTGGGATTTTTACAACAGGCACAACGTTGGCATTTCCAATGCTATGCAATACAAGTTGTTTTGCAAGAAACATGACAACATCCTTTTCAAAAATTTAGAAAAACGGAATAGTATCCCAGAATCGAAGCATGACTGCTTACTGTTGGCTTTTCGTGCGGCATGTGCGGCTCGTCATCAAGAAGAACATCGCTTGCACATTTATGAAAAACAGCGAATGTGTTCCGGATATGTAGATGAAAAGGAGGATGTTTCACATTTGTTTATACGCAGGATGAATGTCCTTGTCAATAACCTTTGGGATGCTATTAATGGAAACGGTGATAACAACTATTTGTTTCGTATGATAGCGATGCCAAGGATTGACATTGCAGCATCCGATTGTATGATAGATGAGAAAGATTTAGAAGAACACATCTTAGACGATAACTATAGTGTCCCATTGAATTGTCTGTTCATCAACCTCATTCCCAACGATGACAAGCTTTTGCTTTTACTCGGTTGCGATACAAGGCATGACAAGGGTGGAGAATACCAAAGCATCATAATGGATTTCCCCACTGGCGATGTGCCATTGGATCATCATTTTGACGCGATAAAGGGCATTCTCCTGAAATGCAGCAACTGGTGCTGTGTTCCAAGATTATATGATGACAGCAATTGGAGAGAGTTCTTTGATGAATATGAGGAGCTGAAAGTTGGGAGTTCTGTGCTGGCATGATCTATTTTAAACACTTAAACCATGAGTGATTCTTTACAGAAATGGGTGGATTCTATTATGGGATTGTTTGCTTCTTACAATCCAGGTAATGGGTTGAAGTTTCAAACAATTGAGTCGAATTTTGGTCGTAAATTTGGAAAAGAGCGTCTTGAGTTTCTCTTTGTCTATTATACGTTATTGGAAAATGAGCTTCTCTATCAAGACGACAGGCTATTTGTTGTATTGACTGAAAAAGGATTTGAATACATAAACTCGGATACACCCCAAAAGCTTTATGTGAATTTTGAATACCTGAAACCGCTGAGTAAGACTAAGGATGAAATATTTGCTAATCTTTGGCATATCATAGGTCAGAAAGATAAATGCCTGTGTTACGTTGATGGAAAAACATTCTTTGACAGCATTTCCGATTTCTTCTCAATCGTTGGAAATTATTCGGAATACATGAAAGAGTTGCACGATACAACAGGAAACAATTCCCGAATCTCTTGGTATAAGGACTTGTTCGGGAAACTACCTGAAGATGCGGTCGAGAGTTTCTTGGAAAAACTGTCAGAAAATTACAATCAATCTGAAACTTTAGCAAATCAGGTTTCTCCAATAGATGTGGTGGAAAAAGAAACTTTTGACATTTTTGAAGACATGGAAATAAAAGACACAGCAAAGAAGAATAAGATATTTATAAGCCATTGTGGGGAGGATAAAGAAGAAGTTAATGTACTGGTCGATTTACTTGGAGAGGTTATCAATCTGAGTAGTAATAATCTGTTCTGCTCCTCAGCACATGGTTACGATGTAATGGTTGGAAAAAACTTCATGGACAATATTTTGGAGCAATACCATAAACACAACTTGTTCTTGATATACGTTCTTTCGCACAACTATATGGGAAGTCCAATCTGCTTAAACGAGATGGGTGCTTCGTGGATGACTCAGAAGGATAGTATCGGAATACTTCTTCCAGGCTTTGAAATGAAAGATTTAGGAAACAGTTGTTACGATAAGCAATCCATTTCCATCATTTTTGACCAAGAGGAAAAGAAAACCAGACACAGACTAAACCAGCTGAAAGAGATTGTTGAGGGGCTATTCCCAGATGCTGCCAGGAAAATAGATTGGTCCAGATGGGAAGAGAAAAGGAATGAATTCATAGAGAAGGTTAAAGCAATATCAGATAAAAAAAAAGAAGCCATCGAAGAGACCCCATCTTCTCAGGGGGAAGGTAGGATGCCAAATGCCTCTATAGAATCTTCTGTGTATTATAAAGGGAAGGGTAGCTATGTTATTACATTCACCAATCTGGGTGCACAAACGGCGGAAAATGTTGAAGTTTCTTTCGATGAGGTGGATGGTATCTACTTGCTCTTAGATAAAGAAATGTTTCCTATAGAGTTTTTAAAGCCAGGCCGAAGCTTTCAAATTAATGCAGTAGCGACAGAAGGCGCGCCCTATAAAATGATGTCACATATTAAATGGCAGGAAGATGATGATGTGTTTGAAGAGGATGAATTAGTGCTGTTTAATCATTAGCAAATGGAATAATGGTTTAGTTGATTATAGCTTGCGATAGTTTTTACTGTCGTTAAATAACGAGTTATGCCAAATATCAATACAAAAACATTATCTTCGCCAAGCAGAATTCAATCGGGCACCTATAAGAAGACTATGAAGTGCTTCTTTTTCCAGAGTCGGCTTTTCGAAGCTCAAATAACAGAGTTGTTTGATGACTTATGGCCAACTGTAACGGCTGTAAAGAATCTTCGATGGCAGGTAAATGGTTACTATCATGAGCTGGGAATTAATCAGAACCACAAATTGGCAGCACGTTTTGTTGATGTTGAAGATAAAACCAATAGACCAAACTTATATAGAACTTGCATTGAGCAAAGTTGGGAACAACAAGAGTTCAGTATCGCTCGTAATCTATTGACGAACATTTTTGCCTTGTATGAGGGTTGGCTCGAAATGATTCTTCCCATGTTGGGCAGTAATAACACTAAGGCAAAAAAGCTACAATTTCCGAATGAAGCCAGACTGACATTGGTTTCGATGCAACAGCATCCGAATACAGTGTTGGTTGATTCCCTTTATGATGTATATGTGGCAAAAAATAGCAACAGCCAATTGGCTCATTTGGAAAACTATCTGTTGGTATACAGGTATTTTAAGGAATGTAGGAATAGCATTATTCATAGAGGAGGCAGGGTGAATCAAGACACTATAAATGCATACAATGCAGTAAGTGGGCTTTCTACGGCTGAATTAGATGTAACAGAATTGCCTGAAATGCCCCCTGTGCATACATTAGATGAACATGTAAAATTGTCCTTGAGGGGAGTTGTTGGATTCTCACAAATTGTTTTAAAATTAGTTGAGGTATTTGATGCAGAGTTTATAAAGACTAGCAAAGCAGTAGATTGCTTTGTAAGTCAATTGAAAGAATTCACTCCATTCCCAGAATATCTTTCATCAGATGTGTCAAAATCGCAAAAGAGAATAGAGGGTATAATGAGGCGCTCAGGCTTTTTGCCACCCAATCATAGCGAAGCATTTTACCAATTGTTGAAAAGAAAAGGAATCTTGAAAATGTAGAAGAAGATTTTTATTAAATGATGATTAACGATTCAAGATTATCATGAAACGTTCCTTACACGAAATCCAACCTATACCATCTTCCCACAAAGTCGGCCTAAAGAGAGTACTGCTGGCAGCCAATGAGAGTGGCTGTGCGATAACGCAGATTGCTGTTACCGACTTGAAAGCTGGAGAGGTGGCGGAGGCGCATGTGCATGAGGATATGATGGAGGGGTTTTATGTGATGAGCGGGGTGCTGAATATGGTGCTGGACGGCGAGGTGGAGCATTGCAAGGAGGGGGATTTTGTGTGGGTGAGGTGCGGAACGAGCCACGAACTGAGAGCCATCGCTGATACTCGAATTTTGACTATTGGTTGTCTCGCAGAAAGCGCAGAAAACGCAGGAATAAAATAACTTAATACATAATAAAATGAAGAGAGCTTTAATTACAGGCGTTACGGGTCAAGATGGCTCGTATTTGTCAGAATTTTTATTGGAAAAAGGTTACGACGTGCATGGTATCATCCGTCGTAGTTCGGTCGATTTCCGTGAGCGCATAGCCCACCTCGAAGGCAAGCCTCACTTCCACCTGCATTATGCCGACCTGGGCGACTCGATGTCGATCGTGAAGGTGGTGGACAAGGTTCGTCCCGACGAGATCTATAACCTCGCTGCCCAAAGTCACGTGCAGGTGAGTTTCGACTCGCCCGAGTTCACGGCCGATGTCGATGCCACCGGCGTGCTCCGCGTGCTCGAGGCCGTGCGCGCCTGCCACCTGGAGAAGACCTGCCGTATCTATCAGGCTTCCACCTCCGAGCTCTATGGCAAGGTGGAGGAGGTCCCCCAGAACGAGAACACCCCGTTCCACCCCTACAGCCCTTATGCCGTTGCCAAGCTCTACGGCTTCTGGATTGTCAAGGAGTACCGCGAGGCCTACAATATGTTCTGCTGCTCGGGTATCCTCTTCAACCATGAGAGCGAGCGTCGCGGCGAGACATTCGTTACGCGCAAGATCAGTCTTGCCGCCGCCCGCATCTCTCAAGGTCTGCAGGACTGCCTCTATCTGGGCAACCTCGACTCCCTGCGTGACTGGGGCTATGCCAAGGACTATGTGGAGTGCATGTGGCTCATCCTGCAGAACGACAAACCCGAGGACTTCGTCATCGCCACCGGCGTACAGCACTCTGTGCGCGAGTTTACCCAGCTCGCCTTCCGTCATGCCGGCATGGAACTCGAATTCAAGGGCGAAGGCCTCCACGAAGAGGGCATCATCAAGAGCATCGACAATAAACAGTCAACAGTCAACGGTAAACTGAAAGTCGGCGACGTTGTCGTAAGGGTCAGCGAGGACTTCTACCGCCCCACCGACGTCGTCAACCTCTGGGGCGACCCCACTAAAGCCAAAGCCAAACTGGGCTGGAATCCCGCCAAGACCAGCTTCGAGCAATTGGTTAAGCTCATGGTGGAGCACGACATCGCCAAAGTTGCCGCCGAAGGCGCCGCACACAAGGTGAGGATGAACCTGGCGGAGTATTTGGAGAAGGGCATAGTGAAGTGAACTTCAGAGTTCAATTGGTTTAAAAGTTTAAGAAGTTTAAAGAATAACAGTTCAATATGTTTAATGGTTTAGAAGTTTAAGAGTAAATGCGCGAAGCGCTTTAAACCCTTAAACAATAGCGCGAAGCGCCTAAACTTTTGAACATTTTAAACATCGTGAGATATGGCGAGCGTTAGGGATTTTGAGGATCTTGCAATCTTTCAGAAAGCACGAGAGCTGTCAAAGAGGATTTATCCTCATACTAAAAGAGGAGAGTTTAAATATGATTCTCGTTTTGTTCAGCAAATCCGAGCTGCAGCAGGTTCCATTATGGATAACATAGCAGAAGGATTTGAAAGAGGTGGAAATAAGGAATTCTTGAACTTCTTATACATCGCAAAAGGTTCTTGTGGTGAAGTCCGCTCTCAGCTCATTAGGGCTAACGATGTTGGCTATTTGACTTCTGAGGAGTTTGACGAGTTATATTCAGAATGCCGTAAGCTTTCAGCTGGTATTATGAACTTCATTAAAGAAATCAAAGCGAGCGACTTGACGGGTGCTAAGTTTAAAGAGTTTAATGGTTCAAAAGTTCAAGAAGACTGGCGCAAAGAGCCTTAAACACCTTAAACCCTTTGAACATCTTAAACCCTACCTCACCTTAAACCCTTAAACACCTTAAACCCTTAAACACCTTAAACCCTTTGAACATCTTAAACCCTACCTCACCTTAAACCCTTAAACAACTTAAACAGCTTAAACTTTTTAACTACCGCTTTTGCGGCTTAAACCCTTAAACTACTTAAACATTTTAAACTTTTTATGTTAACTAAGGAAAGTAAGATTTACGTGGCCGGCCACAACGGCCTTGTTGGCTCTGCTATCTGGAATAACCTTAAATCTCGCGGTTATAATAACCTCGTGGGCCGTTCTCACAAGGAGTTGGACTTGACGGACCAGTACGCCGTCAAAAAGTTCTTCGACGAGGAGCAGCCGGATGCCGTGGTGCTGGCGGCTGCTTTCGTGGGCGGCATCATGGCCAATATGCTCTACAGGGCTGACTTCATCATGATGAATATGAAGATCCAGTGCAATGTAATCAGCGAGGCCTACGCCCACGGGGTGAAGAAGCTGCTGTTCCTGGGAAGCACCTGCATCTATCCCAAGAATGCTCCGCAGCCCATGAAGGAGGACTGTCTGTTGACGTCGCCGCTGGAGTACACCAACGAGGAGTACGCCATAGCGAAGATTGCGGGCCTGAAGATGTGCGAGAGCTACAACCTGCAGTACGGCACCAACTATATCGCCGTGATGCCCACCAACCTGTACGGTCCCAACGATAACTTCCACCTGGAGAACAGCCATGTGATGCCTGCCATGATGCGCAAGGTGTATCTGGCGAAGCTCATCCATGACGGTGAATGGGACAAGATACGCCGCGACTTGGCTATCCGTCCCGTTGGCGCCAATATCAAGGAGAATGGTGAGCAGGTGCGCTACGTGATTGACGGCAACAGCGATGAAGCGTTGATACGCAAGATATTGGCGTGGTACGGCATCGAAGATAACAAGGTTACCCTGTGGGGTACTGGCAAGCCGCTACGTGAGTTCCTGTGGAGCGAGGATATGGCGGATGCTTCGGTGCATGTCTTGCTGAATGTGGACTTCAAGGACATCATCGGTGTGGAGAAATACTCCAGCGTGCACTATGGCGTTGCCGCCGACGGTGTGGTGGACCGCAACCACAGCACCGGTCGCGGCGGATACATCCCTTCACTGGGCGAGATCCGCAACTGCCACATCAATGTGGGCACGGGCAAGGAACTGACCATACGCAGACTGTCCGAGCTGGTGGTGAAGGCCGTGGGATTTGAAGGCGAGGTGGCATTTGACGCCAGCAAACCCGACGGCACGATGCGCAAGCTCATCGATGTGAGCAAGCTGCACTCTCTGGGCTGGACCCATAAGGTGGAGATAGACGAAGGCGTGCAGAAGCTGTTTGATTGGTACAAGCAAAGCCTTTCTTGAACTATTTAAACTTTTAAACCCCTCAAACACTTCACGCAGTGAAACCCAAAGTCTTCGTCAGCGGTTGCTATGACCTGTTGCACTCGGGGCATGTGGAGTTCTTCCGTCAGGCGGCGGAGTACGGCGACCTATATGTGGGTATTGGCTCCGACGCAACGATCCTGCACTACAAGGGGCACCGTACGATGTTCGACGAGCGCGAACGCCTCTTCATGGTGAAGAGCATCCGCTATGTGAAGGACGCCTATATCAATGCCGGCAGCGGCATCATGGACTTCGTGCCCACGGTAGACAGGCTGCGGCCCGACATCCTGGTGGTGAACGAAGACGGCGCCACGGAGGAGAAGCGGCGGTTCTGCGAGGAACGCGGTATGGAGTACATCGTGCTGAAGCGCGACCCCCACGAGGGACTGGAAGCCCAAAGCAGTACCGCCATCAAGGAGCGGCTGTGCAGGATACCCACAAGGCTGGACCTGGCGGGGACATGGATTGACCAGCCCTATGTGTCGTGCTACGCACCGGGCTGGGCCATCACCATATCGCTGGAGCCCACCTTCGAGGTGCGGGAACGCTGCGGTCTGAGTACCAGCACCCGCAATATGATCAGGAAAATATGGCCGGTGCAGCTGCCCGATATGGAACCCGAGACCTTGGCGCGTCTGATGTTCTGCTACGAAAACAACCCCGAACGGAGCGACGGCATTATCAGCGGCGCGCAGGATGCCATAGGCATCTGCGTGCCTGGACTCTGTCGCCACTGGTATGACAACCAGTACTGGCCGTCGAAGATAGAGACTTGCCAGGACGAGGCCGTCCTTTCGTGGCTGGAGAGCCATCTGGTGATGATACCCATGGAGCCGAGGCGGCCGGGCTGCAGTGTGGTGGAAGGAATGGATGTCACGGAAGAGAAGGTGAAGGCGCTTGCCGCCGCTGCCGACAGGTGCTGGGAGGCTATCCTGGCGCGGGATCTGGAGGGGTTCGCGAAAGCCTATAAGGACAGCTTCAATGCCCAGACGGCTATGTTCCCTGCCATGATACAGGGAAGCGTCCAGTCGTATATAGACAGATATCGTGATTCAGTGCTGGCATGGAAGATGCCGGGCGCCGGTGGCGGAGGATACCTCGCCTGTGTGGTGGAGGACGCGAAGGCTTTCTGTAAGGAACACCCCGAGGCCATCGCGCTGACGATTCGACGTTCAAGGTTTTAGGAGAAGACCGCAATTGGGAGTCTGTACCGGAAGCGATTATAACAATTTGTATGATGTCGAAGAAAGAAATTAAAGAAAATCATTGGTCAATTAATGTTTTGATAGAAAACGCAAAGTGCTGGTTTTGTGGCAGGAAATAAAAAATAGTCTAAAAAATGTGGCAAAAATATTGTCGTATGAAAATTATTTTGTAATTTTGCCACGTCAAATCGATAATGGAAGAAAGTGGAAAAATGGAAGAAAAACTCGTTGTTGCCAGTAATATCAAGCGTCTGCGTGAAGCTAGTGGCTTTACGCAGGAAAGTGTTGCCAACTATTTGGGAATAAAGCGCTCTGCCTATTCCAATTACGAGACCGGAGAGCGAGAGCTGCCATTGAATCTGATGGAGAAGATAGCGGATTTGTACGGCTGTGATATGTATGACCTCTATAGTGAGGACGGGAATGTGGTGGGGGCAATGCTTGCCACGGCTTTCCGTGTAGATATGCTCTCTCGGGAGGATATGGAACAGATAGCTGCCTTTAAGCGTATTGTGAACAATTCGCTTAAAATGGATATTTTGCTGGCCAGATGAAGACGATAACATTATCAGAAGCAGAGACCTTGGCCGCCAAGTTCCGATATGATAACGGATTAAGCATGTCGGAGCCCATCAATGCCAAGATGTTGATTCGTAAACTTAATATCACGCTGGTTTACAGGAGGCTATCGGAAAAGTCCTATGGTATCAGCTGCAAGTCGACCACGGGAAAAATGTTCATGCTCATCAATAGCAATTCAACTCGCGGAAGGCAGCATTTCACGATTGCACACGAGTTGTACCATTTGTATTTCGACGAAAATCCTGTTCCTCATATGTGTTGTGGAGGGCCCGCTACAGGAGAGGAGAGGAATGCGAATCGCTTTGCCTCTGCGCTGCTGATGTCCCGGGAGGGAATTCTTTCCAGTATCAGTGGAGAGGAAATTACAGCCCATACCGTGAACATCGCTACAGTTCTTAGAATGGAGCATCTTTTTGGGGTGTCGCGAAGTACATTGTTGATAAGATTGAAGGATATGGGGCTGATAACTTCGGCCCGATATGAGGAACTTTGTGGACTTCCCGTGAAGGAAACGGCAAGGGAATGGGGATACGATTCGGCTTTGTATGAACCCGGCAATGATGGCATTGTGGTTGGTGACTTTGGAGAAAAGGCCCGAATGCTGTTTGAAAACGGCATAATTTCTGAAGGTCACTATAACGAGTTGATGAATATGCTGTATGGCGATGATGGGGAAGAAAACTAAGATAGTGCTGGATGCGGATGTGATTGTCCATTTTGCCAAAGGCGGAAAACTGGATATGCTTCCCCGAATACTGCCTGAGTATCAGTTTATGGTGCTGGACGTGGTGAAGAAGGAGATTCCCGTCCTTGTCTTATCTGTCTTGCAGAAATGTATTTCGCAAGACAAGACTATAGTGGAGGAGGTTTTTGGCAAGACTCCAGGTGAGATAAGGGAATTTGCCCGTCTGATAGCAAAAGAAGGTATGGCTTTGGGACGTGGTGAGAGTGCCTGCATGGTGTATTGTCTTTATCATCACGATGTCGTTGGAAGCAGTAATACTAAAGATGTGACTGCTTATTGTGAGGAGAATGGAATTACATATCTGACCACATGCGATTTTTTGTATTATGCCATCAAACGGGGTTTGATGACGAAGGAAGAGGCGGAGGTGTTTATCTGTGAGGTTCGGAGAATGGGGAGTTTTCCACCAATAGTGGATTTTGACAGGTACGTCTGTTCGAAATTATAGTTTTTTTTCATTCTATAAAATTCTTTAATTAAAGCTGGTGATGGGCACCGGCTGTTGATTACCTATAGCTATGAAGTTATTGGAACGTAAGTATTTGCTGACGTTCGTGGTGGTCACGGCGTTGTTTGCGCTGTGGGGATTTGCGAACGACATCACAAATCCGATGGTGGCGGCGTTCCAGACGCTGATGGAGCTGCCGGCGGCGAAGGCGAGTCTGATACAATTCGCCTTCTATGGCGGCTATGCCACGATGGCGGTGCCTGCGGCACTGTTCATCCGTCGCTACAGCTACAAGAAGGGCATCCTGCTGGGGCTGGCGCTGTATGCTGTCGGTGCCTTCCTCTTTATACCGGCAGCGGCGCAGCAGAGCTTTATGTTCTTCTGCTTTAGCCTGTATATCCTGACCTTCGGTCTGGCATTCCTGGAGACGACGGCAAGTCCCTTCATCCTGTCCCTGGGCGCCAAGGAGAATGCCACTCGGAGACTGAACCTCGCGCAGGCCTTCAATCCGTTGGGGTCGCTGGCTGGTATGGCGGTGGCATCCATGGTGGTGCTGCCCAACCTGCTGTCGGATGCCCGTAACGCGGCGGGCAATATCATCTTCCCGGCGCTCTCCGAGTCCGAGAAAGCTGGTATACGCCTCCATGACCTGGCGGTGATATGCGACCCGTACGTGATGCTGGGGATTGTGGTGGTGGTGATGTTCGTCATCATAGCCCTTGTAAAGGTTCCCACCACCCATCCGCATGGTGCAGGGCAAAATGGGTTTCGCACTACCATGCAAAATCTTTGGCGCAATAAGATATATCGAGAGGGCGTGGTGACGCAGGTGTTCTATGTGGCGGCGCAGATCATGACGTGGACGTTCATCATCCAGTATGCCGACAACCTGGGCATTGACAAGGCAACGGCGCAGAACTACAACATCGTGGCGATGTGCCTGTTCCTCTGTGGACGCTTCCTCTCCACCTGGCTGATGAAGTATGCCGACGGACGTCGGTTGCTGACAATCTTCGGTATAGGAGCGGCATTGTGTACATTGGGAGCCATCCTTATCGTGGGCAAGGCAGGCCTCTTCTGTCTGGTGGGCATCAGTCTGTTCATGAGCCTGATGTTCCCCACCATCTACGGCACCGCCTTGGAGAAAGTGAGTCTCGGGGATGCCTCCTTGGGGGCTGCGTTCCTGGTGATGGCCATCGTGGGCGGCGCCTTGATGCCACCGCTGCAGGGGATGATTATCGACTGTGGTACCATTATAGGCCACCCGGCGGTGAATGTCAGCTATGTGCTGCCGTTGTTGTGTTTCGTGGTGGTGACGATTTATGGAATAAGAAGCAGGAAAGCATGAAGAGATATTGTCAGACTTTGACCCTTGTGGATGACGAGGAGATGATAAAGAAATACGTAGAAGCCCATAAGCATGTATGGCCCGAGGTGATTGAGGGGCAACGAGAGGTGGGAATAGTGGACATGCAGATATACCGTCGTGGACGTATGCTGTTCATGATCATGGACACGGTGGACGGATTCGACTTTGATCGGGATATGTCCCGTCTGGCGACGCTCCCTCGTCAAGCTGAGTGGGAGGCCTACGTCGCCCAGTTCCAGGGTGCATCGGCCACTGCCCGCAGTGACGAGAAGTGGCTGATGATGGAGAAGATATTCGATTCGAATGATGGACAATATAGTTGTTAGGTAGTGGGGCTCTTTTCTAAATAGAATAGTATGCTAATTGACGATTTGTTGCTCAATCGTGTGGAAGGATTCTCCTCGCCTGCGTATGAACTTTAATTTCCACCAGTCGCTGGAAGATAAGTGCCATCGCATGCTCAATGCCGTGGAACCCGGCACAGAGATACCCATCCACCGACATCCAACGAAAGACGAAACCTTCGTCATCCTGAAGGGCAAAGTGAAAGTCACCACCTACAACAATAAAGGAGAGCTGCAAGATTTTGCCATCCTCTGCCAAGAGAATGGACTTTATGGAGTGAATATTCCGAAGAATGTTTGGCATACTTTGGAGGCTTTGGAATCGTCAATGCTGTTTGAGTGCAAGGAAGGCCCGTTTGTGCCGCATGAGGTCGAAGGCGTACTTACGCTATAGCTTACCGCTTACGGCTTAGATGCTTACAGTTTATGAAAGGGTTTTTGAAAGGTGTTTGGGAGTTTTGCAGTTATTTGTTTTGGCCGAAGTGGAGAAAAAGAAATCAGGAGTATAATGAAATCATGCTTCGACGTGAAAAGTGATAAACGAAAGGAGAAAAGTTGATATATGTCATCGAAGGTAATGGATATTCTATTGATAGATGGTGTTGATTCTCTTCAATCAGGAGTTAATCAATTGTTGAATATACAACAGGCACAGTCTGTCAAGTTGGATTCGTTAAATGCGATTGCCAACCAGCAGACGCTATTGCAAGAGGTGAGTGCTTCTCGTGTTGATTCTCTATTATTTCAACTGAATTCGATTTCTGATTACGGTATCGGTTATAGTGATGCAGCATCTCATATAGTCATCCCGTTAATCATAGCACTATTTGCCTTCGCTTTTCCATTTCTGTTCACGGTTATAACCCATATCAACAACAAATATGAGTCGGACCACATTTCGTGGATGTTTTCGAAGGAATATTCCTACAGGTGGTTTATAAGAAGTGCTGTTGTCAGTGCTGTCTATTTGTTTGTTGTGGCTTTATTATCCCTCTGCTTCTCAGGGGGTGTTTATCATATTTTCAAATATGTTCTTAGTTGGTTGGGAGTTTTCGTGGCGGGTGGTTATTCTGCTGTCATTATATGGTTCGTTTTGACTTGCATACGATACAATACACCACAGAAAATGGTGGAGATCATCGAAAAGCAGTATCTGAATGGGGGTAAAGAGGTTGAGGTTTACTTGAAGAAATTGACAAAGCAGGAAAAACGGAACGAAAGAGAGAAGTCGGAAGCAAAACGCCATTTTAAAGCAATGGGATTGCAGGTGGGGAGGAATTTTGCCTATTATAACACCGTGGAAGCCAGAATTAAAAGGCTGACGGATTTCGGTAAATATACGCTTAGAAAGCAGGATTACAATCTGTTTCTTTCGGTTGTATTGAAGGTTGATGAGTTGGTGAAAGACAGCAAGAAGCATGACGATGGCAACGACCAACACATGATAGCTGCTTTCTATGAGAATATAGTGGAAGCATATTTGTTTTACCCTCAAAACGACAAGGTTGAGGACACTCTGATGATGTACTGGTTTGCCGCTTTTAACCATACGGCAGAGCCCAACCCATATCTAATTTATCGGATGCTTGGTAAGATGGTGACTGCTATGCAACAAGGCCGCAAGAGTCTGTTTGAAGTATATATGCTCAAAGCCAGAATTGGATATGGTTTTGTTAATCATTTGCAGATTGTGAGTTTTGTGAGAGGTCACGACGTGGCAGAACAACAGCAAATTGATAAAAGCCGGTTGGATTTTTGGGCTGAATTGTGCGAGATGCACTACATGGCTCTGGCTCATTTGTTCTCTACAGGTAATATTGAAGCGGTGAAAATAGTGCTGAGGAGTCAAGCAATGGGTTATGGGAAGCTGTTGCCCGCATCAGGCACGGAAGTGCTGAAAATGTATGCCAGATGCAAAGAGAAACAACAGGAGGATGGCAGATTTGGAGGTTTTTGGTATCTGAAGGAGGTTGTTGGAGAAAACCCAGATCCGGAAATGTTGGAGAAGTTGACGGCATTGCTGCTTTTAGTCGCTTCCGAAAACAGTTACAAGAGCATGAATCTTATTAGCCAAGACAGAATGCAATTGATTCGGAAGGCTGAAGACAAACTGGTTCGGTATGGCGATAGTTGGACTAAGGCTTATAATGTTTATGAACTGCTTCCAGAGATAGGTGATAAGGAGGCTAAAAAATTGTTTGATGTATATGTAAAACAGTTGGAAGAGGGTGCCAACGTAGAGAAAGAGCATAAAAACATTGATATTTTCATGTCATGGTTTTACGCTTTCATTAAGATGTTGATAGGTGAACGGTATGTTAGGAAAGAGGAAAATATATATGATAAAAAAGTGTCGGAGAATATTAAGGAAGAGGTGAAAATAATGTTCAGAAATATTCTCTATGGGAATAAAGGATATATTGAGGACAGTCTTACGGGACCGGTTACGGATGATAAAACGGTAAAGAAGCCCTTTGGGAGCCTGTCTGTTATGGTTTATAAGCAGGCACTGATGGATTCGGACGGGTTATATTCAGGTCATGTATTCAATGATATGCTCAACATTTTCCGTTCACGTTATCTATATATGGTTTATCAGTTCTTAGGAGAGGCAAGTATTAGCGAAGAAACAATTCCAATGGATGAATTTGATACTTCCTTTGTGAATTATGTGGGTGAAAATGGTAAGGATTATCTGCTTATTGATACGGATGCCTCAATTAGCACTTTCTATAAAATGGACGAATTGGAGGACGGTCGTAAGTTCTCGTTTAACAGAACCTATAAAGGTGCGGATTATCAACACTACGATTCGTTGTCAAGCTGGTATCTGGGGGATGTCCCGGAATTGTCCGCATACAATGGAACGGTAGCCATTATTAGAAAAATAGATATGCCGGTTCTGGCAGGTATAGAGGGTACAGATGGTCCTAAGGTTGCTTTTAACGACAAATCAGACGAAAAGAAAGGGATTGCAGCAGTAAGCTTAACGGTCAACACCAATTATGAGGTGAGTTATAGTAAGAATGTGAAAGTGAAATTATTAAGGATAATCAGAAGGTCAAGATAAAAAACGATAATCAATAAAATCATTATATTATGTCAGAAAGAAAACGTATTTATCTTTGCCTGGCTCACCAATAAAGGTTAAATGTTTAAGGTTAAAGAATAATTAAAAGAATAAAACAATTAAATATGTCTGAACGTAAAAGAATATACTTGTGCTTGGCGCACATGTCTGATGAAGGTTGGGAACAGAAGTATATCAAGGAGGCTTTTGATACCAACTGGGTGGTGCCCTTGGGCCCCAACGTCAACGGGTTTGAGAAGGACCTCGAGGACTTTGTTAACGGTTCAGGGTTCACGGTTCAGGGTTCACGGTTAAACAAACGCGTTGTGGCGCTTTCGAGCGGTACGGCTGCTGTGCATCTGGGACTTTTGAACTGCGGTGTGAAACCTGGTGATGAAGTGATTGTGCAGAGCTTCACGTTCTGCGCCTCATCGCACCCCATCACCTATCTCGGGGCTATCCCGGTGTTCGTGGATTCGGAGAAGGATTCGTGGAATATGGACCCGGAATTGATGGAAGAGGCCATCAAGGACCGTATCGCCAAAACGGGCAAGAAGCCCAAAGCCATCGTGCCGGTGGCGCTCTACGGTATGCCGTATCAGATTGACCGCATCATGGAGATTGCCAATCGCTATGACATTCCCGTCATCGAGGATGCTGCTGAGGGTTTCGGCAGCCGCTGGAACGGGCAGGTGCTGGGTACCTTCGGCAAGTACGGCGTGCTGTCGTTCAACGGCAACAAGATGATTACCACCTCGGGTGGTGGTGCTTTGATTACTGCCAACGAAGACGAGTGGCGCGAGATAATGATGTACGCCACACAGTACCGCGAGAGCTATCCCTACTATCAGCACGAGAAGATAGGTTATAACTATCGTATGAGCAATATCTGTGCTGGTATCGGTCGCGGACAGATGACGGTGGCGAACGACCATATTGCACATCATAAGCACGTGCAGGCGTTGTATGAGGAACTGCTGAAGGATGTGAAGGGTATTACCGTACACGGGAATCCCGACAGCCGTTACGACTCCAACTTTTGGCTCTGCACTATCACTTTGGATGAGGACCTGAAGATCAAGGGACAGGAGAACGCCTATAAGGCCATCGTGACGGGCGCTGTGGGTGGTGCTGCGGGTGTGATACATGCAGCATCGAGTGCGCATACCGACTGTGAGCCCAACGCCAACGTGGAGGCCCTGCGTGTGGTTATGGACCAGGCGCAGATTGAGGCCCGCCCACTATGGAAACCGATGCACAAGCAGCCGTGCTACCGGCATGGTTCACGGTTAATGGTTCAGGGTGAAGGGTTCTATTGCGAGACTTTTGAAAATGCTATAGCTTACGTGAATGGTGTAAGTGAGTCCCTCTTCAAGGCGGGTCTGTGCCTGCCCGCGGGTCCGTATGTGACGGATGAAGACGTGCGCTATATTGTGGAGACGATCAAGAGCGCGATTGTTTGAGGAAAGAGGTCTGATGAGAATGCGTGAATGTGAGAATCTGTGAATGTGCTAATGTGAGGATGCGTAAATGAATGTGGTTGGAAGTCCAACATGCAATAATGTAAGGCTGGCGCTTATGTGCGCTGGCCTTTTTTATTTGAATAAAAACAGAAATTTTAAGAGTGATGCAATAAAAACGGAATGGTTTCGTTATCAATGATGAAAAAGAATAATAAACGAAGTAAAAAACAAAGAGATAACAATGACAATTGCAGTTACACCCCGTGCGGCCAGATGCAATGGCGTGAAAGGGAATACTTACGGTGAAGAATAATGGTTCATGGTTAAGGGTTTAATACTGGTTCAGGGTTAATGGTTCATGGTTAATGGTCAATTGTGGTTCAGGGTTAATGGTTCATGGTTAATGGTCAATTGTGGTTCAGGGTTCACGGTTCATGGTTCATGGCACTTATGGTTCATGGTTAATGGTTATTTCAACCTTAACGATAACCTTAACCTTAACACAAATGTCACACAGAAATCACAGATAACACAGAAAAACAACCTTAACGATAACGCTAACCTTGACGTTGACGAAAATTTCGCATAGATAGCACATAGTATGATGTCGGTGCTGAAAGATAATTGTAGGGAATATGCCATCAATAACATTTGATATTCTGATAAACAAAGCCTTTGCTGACATTTGTACGACAGAAGGTTTGACTCCTATAGACAAAAAACACGTTCTGTCTCTACTAAACGACTTTGAGGATGGGAAGTGGAGATATGAACGGTTTAATGACTATATTTGGAACAATATTGCATTGACAGCTTTGTCGAAACAAGAGCGTGACGACCTGATAGATGAACCAAAGACAAAGCTCAGGAGGTCGGCAAAGAATCTTCGACTGTTAGACAACGATGAAAGGGGAAAGGGTAGCGAGATAGCAGAGATACTACTTTATGGTGTGATGCAAGATTACTATGGAGCATTGCCGGTAGTACCAAAAATCTATCATAAGCAGAATGTGAACGACAACGCCAAGGGTGCAGACAGTGTTCACATTGTGGTAAGCCCTGACGGAAAAGACTTTTCATTGTGGTTTGGTGAGGCGAAATTTTACAAGTCGCTGGCCAATGATGACCTGGATGACATTATCCAGTCGGTATTAAACTCTTTAGACAAGGACAAAATCAAGAAGGAGAGCAGTATTATCACTGATTTGCAGGATTTGGACTTGTTTGATATGCCAGCAGAAACAAGGCAGGCGATAAAAGATTCATTATCACAAGATGCTTCAATAGACAAGATAAAACCCAAGCTCCACATTCCGATTATGCTGCTGCATCAGTGCGGCAGAACAAAGTCTGCCACAGAGATGACAGAGAACTATCGTGGAGTGATAGAGAGAAAGCATATCAAGAAAGCAAACGAGTATTTCAAAAAACAGATAGAAACCATAGGCGGGCAGGTTTTCAAATATGATGAGATAAGTTTTCACTTGATTCTTTTCCCTATACCCGATAAGGATGAGGTCGTGAGACTGTTCTTGGAGGATGCATCAATCTATAGGAGGAAAGCGAAATGATAGAGGAACGCATTGTTTTTGAGGAGTGCCAGGAGATAAATTCTCTGATATCAAGTGGTGACAGTGGCTATGCTCGTGACAAGATGATACGGTTGCTTTCGGAGTTGAAATCCAATAATACCAAGCCGTTGCCTATCGTAAATCACCTTGTGCGTACTCTTGGACTTTATCCGTATATTGACATGGAAACAGCTTCGTGGCAAGACCAGGTTGCCCATGAAGCCTTCAAGGTGGATGTCGGTGAAAGGGATGACAAAACACTGCACCGGGCGCAGTCGTATCTGTTGAAGATGTTATTGAACGGGACAGACGTGGCGGTCAGTGCGCCTACAAGTTTTGGTAAAAGCTTTATTGTGGATTCATTTATCGCGCTAAGGAAGCCTGAAAATGTAGTTATTATTGTTCCAACTATCGCTTTGACGGATGAAACAAGAAGGCGACTGTACAAGAAGTTTTCGTCGGAATATACCATCATTACCACTCCAGAGGTGGATCTTGGAGAGAGAAACATACTGATTTTTCCCCAAGAGCGTGTGTTTGGCTATCTGGATAAGATAAAAAAGATAGATTTGCTGATTGTAGATGAATTCTATAAGGCTGAACCCGCGACGAAAGATGAACGTGCTAACATCTTGCTAAAGGCCATCATAGAGCTAAGCCGTAAGGCAAAGCAGCGATATTATCTTGCGCCCAATATATCGAATGTGGAAGAAAATCCCTTCACCAAGGGAATGGAGTTCGTGAAGATAGACTTTAAGACGGTGATTACTGAATTTCACGAAAACTACAAGGATTTCGACAGTGAGCATCAGGAAGAACAGAAGAAAGAATGCCTGCTGTCTATTCTAGGAGAAAGAAACACCAAGACGCTGGTTTATGCAGGAAGTCATTCGCAGACAGATGAAGTTCTGGACATACTGATAGAAAATTTGCCGGATGTAAATACATGGATTCTGACGGCCTTCTCTGAATGGTTAAAAGAGAACTATAGTGTGGACTATAAACTGGCACAAGCGGTACTGAAGGGTGTGGGGATTCATAATGGAAAGATACATCGGTCGTTGAGCCAGTTGCAAGTAAAATTGTTTGAAAAGATAGGCAGGATAAACACTCTTGTATCTACCTCATCAATCATTGAAGGTGTAAACACGTCAGCAGAGAATGTCGTCTTATGGTCAAACAGAAACGGGAACCGAGGGCTGTCCAGTTTTGCATATAACAATATTGCCGGGCGTGGAGGCAGGATGTTTCAGTATTTCGTTGGCAGGGTGTACAATCTGGTAGAGCCACCTGCACGCGAGCCCAAAAGCTTGAAATTGGATTTCCCTGACGATGTTCTGGTCTCGATTGACATAGAGAAGCATAAGCAGGATCTGACGAGAGAGCAAATCATCAAGATAGTTGCTTTCAGTGAAGAGGTGGATGAGAAAGTTGGGCAGGGTACATATAGTAAACTGATTAATGCACCGGAACTGCGAGGATATACAGGGTTTCAGATAAGGGGTGTGGCATCGGAATTGATAGAGAATGATGCAGCATTCTCTGGGCTACCACTTCTTTTGTCGGACGATGTACAAAAATGGAATGCTCCTTTGAGAGATTGCTATTATCGTCTGCCCCATATGGAAATTCCATATTGGCAGTTTATTCGGTTCGTGAAGATACTATCTCAGAACTGGACAAAGACAATACCTGAATTGTTGGTTGAATTGAGGGAAAAGAAAGTTGAGGTCGGTATTGATTTGTTTTTTGATTATGAAAGAAGAGTGGCATACGACCTGGCTAATATGCTTGGACAGGTAAATTCAGTAATGAGATATATCAGACCCAAGTCAAAAGATATCAGCCCGTTTATCTTTAAAGCTTCTCATGCTTTTTTGCCCAAATTGGTGTATGAATTGGAAGAATACGGACTACCTCGAATGTTGAGCAGGAAGATACAGAATAAAGGTGTGATTAACTTGGAACAAGAGGATAAATCGGTGAATGAAATTCTGATGGAGTTTAAAGAAATTGGTTGTGAACAGTTGTCGGAAATGCTTGAGTTGAGTAAGTTTGAGACGTATGTTCTGACTTATTTCTATCAAGGGATAACTGCCATGGAGAAGTAGAGAGGACGGTGGGTAGTAAGAATTGTTTACGGACTGAGAAAATACAAGATATGAGCGAGATAAAGAATCGCGTCAGAATAACTCCACCACGTTGGTGGAGAATAGCAAATGAGTTTTAGATAGTTATGGTAAAACTATTCATAAGTAGCGTACAGCGGGAGTTTGAAGCGGAGCGTCGGGAGGTGGCGGCGTACATCCGGCAGGATGCGGTGATGGGGCGGTTCTTCGAGCCGTTCCTTTTTGAGGAGCTGCCTGCCAAGGATGTGTCCGCTCAACAGGCGTACCTGACGGAGGTGGCGGAGACGGATGTGTATCTGGGCCTCTTCGGGGTGGATTACGGTTATGAGGACGCGGAGGGCATCTCGCCCACGGAGCGGGAATACGACTGCGCTACGGTGAATCATAAGTACAGGGTGGTTCTGATTAAGCGGGCGGACGACCGGCACCCGAAGGAGAAGACGCTGATAAGGAAGGCTGAGCAGGACGTGGTGCGGAATATGTTCGGATCGCTGGAGGAACTGAAGAGCGGGGTGTATGCTGCGCTGGTGCATTATCTGGTGCTGAGGGGGTATCTCCACTATGGTCCGTTTGATGCTGCCCTGAATATGAATGCTACGATAGACGACCTTGACAAAGAGAAAATCAGGTGGTGGACCGGTATGGCAAGGGAGAAAAGGAACTTTCCGTTGACATACAGTGACGAGAATGTGCATAGGATACTGAATAGTTTGCATCTGATTTTGGATGACGGTAGGGTGACGAATGCTGCGCTCCTGCTCTTTGCGAAGGATCCGCAGAAGTGGTTCGTGTCATCAACGGTGAAGTGTGTGCAGTTTTACGGTACAAAGGTGCAGAAACCGCTGGCGAGCCAGCAGATATATGGCGGAAGTGTGTTTGAAGTAGTGGACCAGGCTGTGGCTTTCGTGATGTCGCACATCGATGCGAGGGTGGGCGAGCGGACGCAGTCGGCACAGGTGGACGTGGAGTATGAACTGCCGGTGCAGGCGGTGACCGAGACAATTGTAAATGCTTGTGTACATCGCGACTATATGAGTACGGGGAGTGTGCAGGTGATGCTGTTCAAAGACAGGCTGGAGGTGTGGAATCCCGGGCGGTTGCCGAAGGGGATGACTGTGGAGAAACTGGCTGGTGAACACGCTTCGCTGCCGGTGAATCCGTTATTGGCGAACCCTGTGTATCTGGCAGGATATATCGAGCAGGTGGGCACGGGTACGAATGACGTGATAGACAGGTGTGTTGAAATTGGTTTGCGTAAGCCGGAGTTCCGTCAGGATGAGAATTTCACGGTGGTGATGTGGAGGAAGGAAGTGGATGGAACGGAAGACGGGGTAGCAAGTAACCAAGTAAGTAACCAAGTAAATAACCAAGTAAATAACCAAGTAGAGGATATTAGGTTGAAGCTAACATCGACTCAAAATCGTATTATTACATTCTGTACGTCACCACGTTCAGCACAGGAAATTATGGATGAAATTGGTGTTACGAACCAATATAACAATAGACAAAGACACATTGTCTCATTAGTAGAGATGGGGGTGTTGGCTATGACACAACCTGACTCTCCGAAGAGCCCCACGCAGAAGTATTATCTGACGGAGTTGGGGAGGAAGTTGCTGGAATAAAAATAAAAGTCAATGATAGTGAAATGGATATTTGACAGAGTAATGTCTGGTTCAAGGTTAATGATTAATGGTTCAAGATTCATGATTAATGGTTCAAGGCACTTATGGTTCATGGTTCATGATTCATGGTTCATGATTAATGGTTAATGGCAATACTGGTTCAGGGTTCAAGTTAATGATTCAAGGCACTTATGGTTCATGGTTCATGGTTCATGGTTCATTTATGGTTAATGATTCACGGTTCATGATTAATGATTAGAAGCGATGGAAAACAAGAAGCAATATAAGAAATCACGGTGAATACACCTGCTTACAAACCGAAACGTGGGAAGTTGGTGCCTCTGATGACGGAGGATGCTAAATCGACTGTGGGGATTCATGAGCTGAGTTATGATTTTGGATGTAGGATTACGAGGCTGTTCCAATACCTTACGGAGGATGCGGAGTATAAGGAGTTCGTGATGGCGAAACAGATATATAGGAGCGGGACTTCTGTAGGGGCTAATGTGAGGGAAAGTAAACATGCTCAGAGTGATGCGGACTTCCTTTCAAAGATGAGTATTGCATATAAGGAGGCGGATGAGACGGACTATTGGCTGAATCTGCTGCATGATAATGGATACTTGAACGATGAACAATTCAACTCTCTATCTCATGACTGCGATAGGATTTTGAAGATTTTGACTTCAATCGTAAAAACGATGAAAGCCAAAATTGATTCGAAATGAGTGAAAAGTCATCGTTGGTTCAGGGTTAATGGTTCAGGGTTACTTATGGTTAACGGTTCAGGGTTACTTATGGTTAACGGTTAAGGGTTCAGGGTTAATGGTTCACGGTTAATGATTCCAATCAATAGACATCCGGATAAAGATGAATTATTTGTTATTCTCCGTGGCAAAGTGAGGTCAACAACATACAATGACGATGGAAGTATTATTGAAAGTGTTGTCCTGAGCCATGACGATGGCGTGTATGGTATTGACATCCCCAAAAACGTGTGGCATAGACTTGAGTCGTTGGAATCTGGTTCCGTCATCTTCGAGTGCAAGGAAGGGCCGTTTGTGCCGCATGAAGTGGAAGGAATACTGGAATTGAAGAGTGAAAAACGTGCATTTTAAATCAATACTGAACGGCATATGGGCTTTCTGCTCATACGTCTTTGTGCCGAGGTGGAAATCTCGTTGATCTTTTTTACTTCTAATTTATAAATTCTAACTTCTAAGTGGGCGGCCTTGGGCGATGACTACTCCGGCGATGACGATGGCCATGCCGAGGAGCTTGGCCCAGCTGAAGGCTTCCTGGCCGATGGCTACGGCGGCGATGAGGGAGAAAACGGGGATGGCATTGTTGAAGATGCAGGCTTCGGAGGCGCCGAGGTTGCGGACGCCGTAGTTGTAGCCGGCATAGGCGAGGGTGGAGCAGAGGAGTCCTAATACCAAAATGAGCATCAGCATCTTGGGGCTCCAGGAGAGCAGTGGTAGAGATGAGGCGTCGAAGGCGAGTACCAGCGGCAGGAAATAGGCCAGGCCTATGAGGTTCTGCCAGGTGGTGACGACGAGGGGATGGTAGTGGTCCACCACCCTGACCAGCAGTATGGTGTAAACCACTGCTATGGCGACGGCGCCGGAGAGGAACAGCAGGCCCTGGAGGGCGGTGCCTTGGAATCCGATTTCGCCGCCCAACATCAGCACCACTCCTGCAAGGGAGAGTGCCACGCCGACGATGAGAGAGGGCTTGATGCGCTGACGGTAGGCGAGCCACATACCGAAGGGGACGAAGAGGGGGATGGTGGCTATGACCACCGAGGCCAGCGAGCCGCTGACGAGGCGCACGCCGTTGGTCTCACAGAGGTGGTAGATGAAGGGCTCGCAGAAAGCGAGGAGAAGAAACCATTTGATGTCCTGTCTGCGGATGCGCTGCAGGCGGTGGGTAAGGGCGAGGGCTGGCAGCATGACTGCCGAGGCGATGGCCAGGCGTAGGGCCACGAGCATGGTGACGGTCATGTGCTTCTCGGTGAGAAAGAGCTCCTTGGTGAGGATGAAACTGATACCCCAGAAGACGACGGAGGCTGTGATGAGGGTATAGGTGAGGACCTTTTTCTTTCTTGACAGCATGATTGTTTGATTGCTTGATTGTATTGCTAGAAGGGATAGTTGATACCGAAATTGGTGACTATCTGGTTGAATGCCCAGTGAGGCGGACGCCAACGGTAGTCCACACCGTAGCCCGGGTCATACAGCGGAATGGCGAAGTCCAGTCGGAGGGTGGCAATGGAGATGTTGAGGCGGATGCCCAAGCCCACGCCGACGGCTATCTCCTTGAGGATATTGCCCCATTGCAGCTCGCCCCCGGGATACTGGTCGGAGGCGTTGAGGAGCCACACATTGCCCATATCGGCGAAGAGGGCGCCTTCGAAGATGCCTGCAATGGGGAAGCGCTCTTCGAGGTTGACGACCAGCTGGAGGTCGCCCACGCGCTCAATCATATTGTCGCCATAGTCGTAGGAGCCGGGTCCGAGGTGGCGCAGTTGCCAGGCACGCATGGTGGTGGGGCCGCCGCCGAAGAAGCTCTTTTCGTAGGGCATGGAGAGTGAGTTGCCGAAGGGGATGCCCGCACCGAGGAGCAGGCGCGCCACAAGTGTAGAGCGTTGGAAATGGTAGATATAGCGGGTGAATTCCGTATTGACACGGAAATACTGCGCAAAGGGAACCCCGAAGAGCTGATAGACACCATTGCTGTCGGACGGAGTGCCGGCAAGGAGTGAATAGCCTTTCAGCAGGTTGCCGGCGCTCTCGACGGAGAGGCGCAGGAGGGTGAAGTTGCGGCGTGTGCCGAACTGCTGGTTGCTGTAGGCGAAGTCGTAACGAGCATCCATGATGAAATGGCTGCTGTACTGGTAGTTCATGCGGAGGTCGTTGATGGCCTGCAGGCGGGCGGCGAAGTCATCGTCGATATTGATGGTGCGGACGAAGGTGAGCTCGATGGGCAGCAGCTGATGCTGTGTGGTGTATGTGACGAGCGAAGAGCCTGGCGCCTCCAGGGAGCGGAACGACCATGTGTAACCGAAGGAGGTGTTGGCCAGGATGCGCTCGAACCAGTAGCGGTACTGGTAGCTGCCGCCGAGGTTGATGAGGGTGTGGGGGCGAGTGCGCTGCCAGTAGACGAGAGATGAGAAGGGGAAGGCGTCGGGGACATCGAGCGAGGCGTCGAGGTTGACCTCGAAGGTGCTGAAGTTGTCGTAGAAACTCCCGCCACCATCCTGGAGGATGAACTTGGGCAGTTCCAGGAGCAGCGAGCTCTTCACTTTCAGCAGTTCGGCACCGCCGAAGAGATTCTTGTGTTGGTATTCGAGTGTGGTCTCGATGCCCAGGTTGCCGTTGGTGAAGAAATTGGACGAGCTGTCGGTGGCTCCGATGGGTGAGGCGTTGGTGAGCTCGAGGGAGAGGGAGATCTTCTGTTGTGTGGTGTTCAGCAGTCGCACGTGGGCGTCGACCAGCGGGATGCTGTCGGAGGAGAATGGCGACTCGGTGAAGTCGATATTGATATACTTGAAGTTGCGGAGGTTCAGCAGCGAGTTGTAGGTGTTGGTGATGCGGCTGGGGCGGTAGAGCATGCCGGGGAACATCATCATGGAGCGGCTGATAGTCTCTTTGTTGGGTGTGATGCGTTTGGTGACGTCGGAGACGAAGTTGAACTCGAACTGGCGGTGCAGACCGGCATAGTTGAACTGGGTGGTGTCGAGGGTGACCTCGCCGTTGCGGATGCCCGCGGTGCTGTTGGGGAAGATATAGATGTTGTTGATGTGGTATTTGCGCAGGTTGCGGCTGTCGACGAAGACATCGACGGAGAGGCGTCGGTCGTTGTAGGTGGTGTCGACTAAGAAGGTGATGTTGTCCACGGCGGCGTGGTAGTAGCCTTCTTCGCGCAGCAGTGATACCAGTCGTGACCGTTCCGCCGCCATGATTTCCTGGTCGTAGTAGGTGCCGGCCTTCAAGGGTGACGAGGGTTGCCATTTGTCGATAAGGCCGCGGATGGTGTCGTTCTGTGTATGGTATATCACCTCTTCGACGAGGTAGCGGTGGGTGGCGGTGAGGTGGTATCCGATGGCTATTTTCTTGCCCTCCATCTCGAGTGTGTCGAAGGTGACGGTGGAGTGGAAGCACCCCTTGGACTCTAACAGCCCTTGCAGCTGGCGGGCCGTGCGGCGGGCCTTGTCCTCTTCATAGACCACCGGAGCCTGGCCCAGGCGGCGCCAGTAGTTGCCCCAGAAGGAACTGTCGGAGGGGGAGGCAATAGAGTAGATCCACATGCCCACGGGAAGCCAGCGGATGCCGAAAACCTTGGAGTTGCGCCGCTGGAGGTAGTAGTTCTCCGAGTTTTTGAGAGCGTCTCTCACCTCGGGGGGCACCTCCGAACTGTCGGCCATCACCACGGTCTGCACAGTCTCGTCTAAACGGTGGCCGCCGTCGGGGATATATCGGTTGGTATAGCAGGAGGTCAGCAGAAGGAAAGAAAGGGGGAAAAGGAGAAGCAGGCTGCCGCGAAGCGACAACCGTCGGATGCATCTTCTATGTCGGTGGTCATTTCTCATCTACAGTCTTGAGTATGATGTCGGTGCTGCCGAGGTTGCGGCGCATGAGTTGCATGCAGGCGTCGGAAGCGGCATGGTAGATGTCGTCGTCGGTAAACAATTTCCGTAGGAACGACACATCGGGATGTTCGTCTACAATCATGCAGCCTCCGAGGTCGATGAGGTCGTGTGCCTCTTGGAATTTGTGGTAGTTCGGGCCGAAGACGACGGGCTTGCCGTAGGCTACGGCCTCGAGAATATTGTGTATGCCCACGCCGAACCCTCCACCGATATAGGCCACGGTGGCGTAGCGGTAGAGTTTGGAGAGGAGGCCGATGTTGTCGATAATGAGTACTTTTGAATGTGTAAATGTGTTATTGTGGGATTGCGTTAGTGCGTTAATGCATTCCGAGTATCGGATGCTGTCGGGGAAGAGGGCCTCGATGCTGCGCAGGTGCTCTTCGTGTATCTCGTGCGGGGCGATGACGATGCGTTTGGGGAACCACTTTTTGCTCTCGCGCAGGCGTGCCAGCAGCTGCTCGTCGGGCGGCCATGTGCTCCCGGCCACCAGCACTTTGCCGTCGTATCCCTCAAGGAACTTCTCGACAACGGCGTCTCTTTCGGCGGCCTGAACTATCTGGTTCACGCGGTCGTAGCGTGTGTCGCCGGCCAGTGAGCAGCGACTGATGCCGTGCCCTTTGAGCAGGCTCAGGCTCTCCTCGTTCTGTACGAAGAGGTGGGTGAAGCATTCTCGGAGCTGCCGGATAAACCAACGGCCCCAAGGCTTGAAGAAGTATTGCTCCGGACGGAAGATGGCCGAGAAAATGTATGTGTCTATGCCGCGCTGGCGCAGGGCGTTCAGGTAGTTGTACCAGAACTCGTACTTGACGAAAAAGACCTTGTCGGGATGTGCGGCATCCAGGAAGTGGCGCACGTTGCCCGGGGTGTCCATGGGCAGGTAGCAGACGGCCTCGGCCTTGGCGTAGTTCTTGCGCACCTCGTAGCCCGAGGGGGAGAAGAAGGTGACGAGCACCTGATGGTCGGGGTGCCGCTGGCGGTAGGCTTCCAGCACGGGGCGCGCCTGCTCGAACTCGCCGAGGCTGGCGGCGTGGAACCACACGGTGGGACGGTCTTTGGAGAGCTTGGCCAGTGCTGCCGGCACCTCCTTCCAGCCTGCCACCATCTGGCGTGCCTTGGAATGACCGAACAAGGCTGCCGTTCGGATCCCCAGGGTGTAAAGGTGGATTGCTATGGTGTATATGATAAGCATCTTTTCAGTTATGAGTTATGAGTTAAGAGTTAAGAATTAAGAGTGGTGGATTAATAATAGTAGTAGTCGTATGCTGTCTTGCCGGTGAACGGGAACATCCAGCCGATTTTAATTCCTGCCATCAGGTCGAAGTAGGTGTTCTCGTCCTTGCCGTTGAGCCCCATGACGTTGTCAATGGTGTAGGGCCGTGAGGACCAGCTGATGCATTCGCTCAGGTCGAAGGTGATCTTGAAGTTGACGTAGGTGGAGCGGTTGCTCATGAAGATGAACCCCACGCTCTGCGTGAGTATCATGCCGTTGCGCAGGTGGTCGTAGTATGGCATCATCTTCTCGCTGAGTTGGGGTACCTCGCTCTCGTTCATGTCCTGTGTGTTGACGGTCTTCTGCATGAACCATCCGCCGCTGAGCTTCAGCAGTATGCCCGAGTCGGGGTTTTTGCGGAAGAGGGGGATGATCTTGGCCACGCCCGGGCGCACGGCGAAGCCGCGGTTGTAGAGCGTCACCACGCCGTCATATCCGCCCCAGCTCATCAGGTGTCCGTTCGGCGTGAAGATGTCGCCCATGCGCTCGGCGCGCTGCGTGAGGTTGTCGCTGTTGTAGCCGAACCACAGGTCGCCGTCCAGGGTCACCATCCAGTTGCTCTTCCATTTGTAGGCCCAGTTGATGTCGAAGTTGAGGTATGGACCGTCGTAGAGTTCGTTCATGTTGCCGCCGTCCATGCCGCCGCTATTGCTGCCCAGCAGGGGCGTTACGGCTCCGAAAGAGAAACCTACAATATGGCACTGCAGGGTGTCGATGCCGTGTTTCTCCTGTGCCGAAACCATGTTGCCAATCAGTCCCAGCAACCCCACAAATCCCATCACAAAAAATCGTCTCATATTGTATATAATCGCTTAATTCTTAATTTTTAGTTCCTATTTCAAAAATATTTCGTATTTTTGCAAATCGTTATTGAAACGACAAATGCTACAATTTATTGTATAATAAAGAAAAAAAATAAAAATACTATATTGTTATGGCAAAAGATTTCCCCAAACGCAGTGAGAACTACTCCGAATGGTATAACGAACTGGTAGTGCGCGCCGACCTCGCCGAACAGAGCGCCGTACGCGGCTGCATGGTCATCAAACCCTATGGCTACGCCATCTGGGAGAAGATGCAGCACCAGCTGGACAAGATGTTCAAAGAGACCGGCCACCAGAACGCCTATTTCCCCCTCTTCATCCCCAAGAGCTTCCTCAGCCGCGAGGCCGAACATGTCGAGGGTTTCGCCAAGGAGTGCGCCGTGGTGACCCACCACCGCCTCATGAACGCCCCCGACGGCAGCGGCGTCGTCGTCGACCCCAGCGCCAAGCTCGAAGAGGAGCTCATCGTGCGCCCCACCTCCGAGACCATTATCTGGAGCACCTATAAGAACTGGATCAAGAGTTACCGCGACCTGCCCATCCTCTGCAACCAGTGGGCCAACGTCGTGCGTTGGGAGATGCGTACCCGCATGTTCCTCCGCACCGCCGAGTTCCTCTGGCAGGAAGGCCACACCGCCCACGCCACCCGCGAGGAGGCCGAGGAGGAGGCCCGCCGCATGCTCGAGGTCTACGCCGAGTTCGTGGAGAAATACATGGCCGTGCCTGTGCTCAAGGGCCACAAGAGCCCCAACGAACGCTTCGCCGGCGCCCTCGACACCCTCTGCATCGAAGCCATGATGCAGGACGGCAAGGCCCTGCAGGCCGGCACCAGCCACTTCCTGGGCCAGAACTTCGCCAAAGCCTTCGAGGTGCAGTTCCTCAACAAGGAGAACAAGCTCGAATATGTCTGGGCCACCTCGTGGGGCGTCAGCACCCGCCTGATGGGTGCCCTCATCATGACCCACTCCGACGACAACGGCCTCGTCCTGCCGCCGCACCTGGCCCCCATCCACGTGGCCATCGTCCCCATCTGCAAGAGCGACGAGCAGCAGCGCCAGCTCGACGAGCACATCGCCCCCATCGTCAAGGCTCTCGAGGCCAAAGGCCTGGTGGTGAAATACGACAACCGCCCCGAGTACAAACCCGGCTGGAAGTTCAACGAGTACGAGTTCAAGGGTGTCCCCGTGCGCCTGGCCATCGGTCCCCGCGACCTGGAGAACGGCACCTGCGAGGTCTGCCGCCGCGACACCCTCGAGAAGATCACCATGCCCATCGAAGGCATCGCCGACCACGTCTACGACCTCATGGAGCAGATACAGCAGAACCTCTTCAAGAAAGCCGCCGACTTCCGCGCCAGCATGACCCGCAAGGTCGACACCTGGGAGGACTTCAAGGTCGAGATCGAGAAGAACGGCTTCCTCCTCTGCCACTGGGACGGCACCCAGGAGACCGAGGAACGCATCAAGGAAGAGACCAAAGCCACCATCCGCTGCATCCCCTTCGACGCCCCCGAAGAGGAAGGCAAGTGCATCTACAGCGGCAAGCCCAGCCATCGCCGCGTCGTCTTCGCCCGCAGCTACTAAGGAACGATATTCAACATATGGACAATACCCCTACACCACACATCGGCGCACGGAAAGGCGAGATTGCCGAGACCGTCATTATGGCGGGCGACCCGCTGCGCGTCAAGTTTATGGCCGAGAACTACCTGGAGAACCCCGTGCTTTTCAACCAGGTGCGCGGCATGCTGGGCTACACCGGCATGCGCAACGGCCGCCGCATCAGCGTCATGGGCCACGGCATGGGCGGCCCCTCGATAGGCATCTACACCTACGAGCTGTTCAATTTCTACGACGTGCAGACCATCATCCGCGTGGGCTCCGCCGGTTCCATCCAGGAGGACCTCCATGTGGGCGACATCGTCATCGCCACCGGCGCCTGCACCAACTCCAACTACGCCGCGCAGTACGAGCTGCCCGGCACCTTCGCCCCCATCGCCGACTTCGATCTGGCGCGCCGCGCCGTGGAGGCCTGCGAGCGCATGGGCTACCGTCACCGCGTGGGCAATGTGCTCTCGTCCGACATGTTCTACGCCGCCAACGCCCACAACGACCGTTGGCAGCGCATGGGCGTGCTGGCCGTGGAGATGGAGATAGCGCAACTGTACATGAACGCGGCATACTGCAGTGGGGCGTGTTATGACCCCTCAGTCCTTCGGACAGCTCCCCTCGAGGAGGGGAGCAGCTGTGGAGAGTGCAGGGCGGAAAGTGTGAAAGGGGAGGGGAGCGGCAGTGGAGGGTGTTATGACCCCTCAGTCCTTCGGACAGCTCCCCTCGGGGAGGGGAGCAGCAGTGGAGGGTGCATGGCGAAAAGTGCGAAGGGGGAGGGGAGTAGTTGTGGAAAGCGGAAGAGGGCCCTTGGCATCTGCACCGTCTCCGACCACCTCCTCACCGGCGAAGCTACCACCGCCGAAGAGCGCCAGACCACCTTCACCAAGATGATGGACGTGGCGTTTGAGATAGTTATGAGTTAAGAGTTATGAGTTAAGAGTTATGAGTTAAGAGTTTTTGATAAAAAAACTTCAAGTTGTACAATATTTTAGTTAAATTTACGTTAATAGGGCAAATTGTTTAACAACTAAAACTGTAACATTATGAAGATTACTAACAAAATGTTTGCCGAATGTCTGGGTACATTCGTGCTGGTGCTCGGCGGCTGCGGTACCGCGCTGTTCGGACACGTAGGTTTCCTCGG
>OCVV011361010.1_pt1 | contig 59583 bp, 71 predicted proteins | sample 1539721 | NCBI WGS metagenome assembly OCVV01 (sample SAMN02144230, study PRJEB22623) | gut metagenome | biome: sheep rumen | host: Ovis aries | place: New Zealand
TGGTTAGAATTTAATAACACAGAACAAAGTCTATTTGAAGAAGTAACAGGTAATAGACCTATTAACCTAATTGATAAAGTAGACCCACCTACAGATTTAATGGCTATTATTACAAGAATGAGACAGTGTACTGTAGCTGGAGAACTACTAACTAGTAAACCTGTAGCAAGTACTAAATTTAGTAGATTAAATGATATTTTAGAGGAAGCTAAAATAAATAAACAAAAAGTTTTAGTATTTTGTCCTTTTACACAAGCTTTAGAACTTGGTTTAGAATATTGTAAGGAATACAAACCTAAGTTAATTAAAGGGGGTATGGGAAATAAAATACAAGAGACTGTAGATGAACATGAAAATACAGATGGGTTCTCTGTTGTATTTGCACAAGAAGCTACATTGGGTGTAGGATATACATTAAAGAATACAAGCATTGTAGTATTCCTTAGTCCTCCTTGGAGTAGAGCTACATACGACCAATGTTGTGATAGATGTCATAGAATTGGACAAAAACAAACAGTACAAATAATAGATTTACTTATAGCAAATTCCTATGATGAACTTGTATATAAAAAGTTACATGGTAAAGGAGCTATGAGTGATGTTATAATTGATGGAGAAGAGATAAATTCTGTACAAAAATACTTTAATGATATGAATATATCTTTCTTAAAGGGAGATAGTATTAAAATGAATCCAGAATCTCTATTTTAAATATAGTAAAAAATCTAATTTTCTTGTAAAATATTATTGATTAGTATTGAGAAGGAGGATAATATAATGACTAAACGAGAAGAACGTTTGTTTGGAGCAGACGATTCTGTTTATAGAGACAGTATAGAAAAAGGTCTGTATTCAGAAGAGAGAAAACTAGATGATAATTTAGAGAATACTTGGCAAGAAAAATTAGATGATAAAACAATATGTTCTATACACAGTAGTTGTGCAAATAATATTGTTAGAAAGGATGGTTCATTTGATAACTTTGTTAAAACAGTTAGACAAATTGTATCTGAAAAAGATGTAAGTACACAAGAATTAAAACAATATTGGAACAAAGCTGTGGATATGTTATTAAAACCGGGAAATAATAAGAAAATTGAGGAATCTAATGATGAACAAGAATATGAATATATGTTATTAGATAGATTAAGAAGTGATTGTGATTATTATTTAGGAAGCGGTAACAGACAAGATAAATTTTTATGGGCTGGCAATGTAGATGGACAAATAGCTAAAATGAGAGAACTATATCATAAACTAAAAGTAAAACCAGATTGGATATCAATGAAGGACATAGATAACTATGCTAAAAAAATGAAAGCTAATGAATTACCTTCTACAACAAATGGGACAGCTAAAAAAGAAATTGATAATATGTTAAATAGAGGGTACGAAAAGAAAACTAGACTAGGCTTGGAAGAAACTAAATTAACTGAGGATAGACTTAACTTTAAAAAGTATGGAATTGAAAGAGCTCCAGAATTAGATTTTTCGGACGATGGCAATAGATTTAGAATGTATCGATGCAACGGTATACCAATTTCATATCTAAAGGATGACGGAAATGTATTTTTAGCTATAAGGGTAGATTATTTAGATGGATTAACTTATAATGAATATAGTAAATTACCTTCATACAAAGATTGCGATAAATATAATTATGTAGCCGAAGATAAGGTTGATTTAGCAGATGTAGTTGAAATATGTAAAAGAGTTAAAGCCGAATACGATAATGCTTTAAAAAATGTTAAAGATGTATCTGATGATGATTATAAAGCTTATACTGATAAATATTTAGAAAAAGCAAAAAGAGAATTTGAGGAAGCTAAACAGTCTATAAAAAGTTTGGAGCCTGAAGATTTATTAAATACTTCTGAGTGGGATATAAAAGTAATGAAAGAAGATTTACAACACATAAAGAATGAAATAGATACATGGTCTTGGGAAAGAAAATCTAAAACAGACCAAATTTCAAGAAGAAGAAATTTAGGATACGATTCTGAAGAAAATTTCAAAAAGGTTAGTTATTGGTTAAAAGATTTAAAAGAAAGAGTAGATAAAATTAAAAATATAAAACAAGAATCATTACAAGAAAATAAAGAACAAGATATAAGAACTATAATGGAAATTGTTAATGAATCTAAAGTAACAGAGTCTAATTATGAATTTAATGATTTGATGAGTTGGGTTAACGACTTAAAAGACTTAGATAGTGATGAAGCTAAACTAGTTGTATTAGATAAAACTAATAATGAAGAATTAGCTGAGGATGTAGCTGAAACAATAATTAAAATGAAGGCAGGTGAGTAATGTGGAATTTAGAGAAATAATAGATGCAATGGAACAAGCAGAGTCTTATGATGAAATGTATACATTAGCAGATGAAATAGTTAATCCTAATTTACATGCAGACGTTGTAGATATGATAGACATTTGTAAACGTGATGGAGACGATTTAGAGACATGTTGGAGTTTAGTTAGTACAGTTCATTTAGATGATAAGATATATTTAAACAATGATGAAGATTTAACAGAAATGGAAGATGAAGAATTAGAAAATTTAGACGAAGCTAAACAAAAAACAACAGAGAAATTAAATACATTCGAGAAAACAACATTTAGTAAAAAAGTTTTAGACGCACAAACAGATAACGAACTAAAGGATATAATAGGTGAAATAAGATATTACAGTGAACCAACATATACAAGATGTATGGAAATAATTGATGGAGAAGGTACTACACAATATAAAGCAGGTCAAATATCTGATATCATATATCAATTAAATGAAACTAAAAAGGTTAAAACAGAAAAAGTTCTAACATCTTCTAATGGGAAATTTAAAAAAGGTGATGTTTATATAAATGGACAAGGAGCAATGATTAGAATAACTGACTATACAAAAGCTGGAACCCCACAATTTGATATAGGTATGCCTGTGGACTTCACTAGAGGTACTTACGAATGTAGAGGAACAGATAGTGATGAATCACTACAATCAATATTAGATAATAATGGATATGTAAAAGTAAATGAAAGTAAACAAATTAAAGCAGAGGAAGCTAGTGTAGAATTTAAGGTTGGAGATGTAGTAAAGGTTCCTTATAAATATGGTTCATATACTCCAGGAGAATTTACAGAAGCTCCAATAATAGATATAACAGATAATCATTTTGTAACACTTGAAATACCATCTAAATTGGAAGTAACAGTAGACCAACTTAGAAAATGGAACTCGAAACAAATTAAAACAGAGGAAGTAGACCGTACATATATAAATAATAATTTAGAATTAAAGAAACAAATGGATACAATATATAAAGATTTGGAATCTAGATTAAATTCTAAACTAGGTATTACATTACAAGGTGATGCTTTTGGTAGATTTGATGAACAGTATAAAACAGCTATTATAAATGTTGATGACACTGTATCTGTAAAAATACGTTTAGCTTACTCATTACCTGATGGTATTTACAACTATATAAGATTAAATTATTCTGGAGATAAAATTACTCAAACTGGGTCAGGACAAATAGAAGGTACAGATTTACAATATAGTGAAAGTTCTACTATGGAAGAAATACCTGGAGGAAGTTATTCGGCATATAAAGATGATTCACCTACTAAAATAGAACGTAAAGGTTTAACTGTAGATGAATTTATAGCAAATGTTAAACATATTGTAGATGAAAAGATAGACAGTAAAACTGAGTCTTCAGAGGAACAAGAGGTAAAGGAATACAGATATATAACAAATCATGGTATAGGGCCTGGAACATTACCTAGTGGAGTTTTTGTAAGAGCAGAAGTATTACCAAACTTTAAGACAGCAATATATACAAATAGACCTTTAACAGATGAAGAACTAAAGTATTATGATATCAAACCAGAGTGGATACAAGAATGTAAAATACAGGAGTCTAAAGATATACAATATATTACACAAGAAGAATTAGACGCAATGGATGATGATTATAAAACAACTGTAGGACATACCATAGATGTGGAAGTTAATTATTGGGGTAAAAATAGAGAAGACGTAGTTAATTACTACAAGAATTTAGGTTTTTCAGAACAAGACCCAATGATTATAACTATGGAAGATGGACAAACAGTATTAAAACCTGTAAAGATTAAACAAGTTGAATCTAAATTAACTGAAGGTACTGAATCTTGGAAAGATGTACAAGAAAACGATATTAAATTATATATGAACACATGGAAGAATTATAATGAGAATGGTGCTGAAGCCGAATCTATTGGCGGAGGTTGGATGAATATTGATGAAGCAGAAGAGTTTTACAAATCACATGGAGAGGAAGAACCTTTCATAAACGATATAGATTGGGAAACTACATTTACACCTTGTGTATGTAAAGATGTTACAGATGATACAGATGTATTAAATTTTATTGAGGATGTTAGAACATACTGTAGATGTCAAGACCAAGAAATATTACAAGCAATAATGGAATCGGATTCATGTAATGTAGATGAAGCTATGGATATATTAAATAGTGGTAGTTATGTTTACTATAGTGGTGTTTCCGATGACGAAGAGCTGGGTCAACAAGTAGTATCAGATGCGGGTGGATTACTTAGTGCTTTAACTTTAGATACTATTCGACAATATATAGATGAGGATTTAGTACGTGATGATTTACGTCAAGATGAAATGTTTCAAGATTATGTATTACAAGAGGAAGATGCAAATTCTATAGATGATGTAGATGATGACACAATTGACGAATATTTAGATGAATATGTTGATATGTATATTACAGATATGTACAATGGAGGTAATGAAGAAGGGTTAGAAACTTACTTTGACTTTGAAGATTACGGGTCAGATATAAGTATGGATTACACATTTACTGAATTTGGAGCAGTTTCTATATAACATGGAGGTAATGAATATATGGACAAAACAATAATGGAACAGTTAGAAGAGATGTTGGATAAATCTTTTACTACAAATGAACTTAATACTAAGTTACAACAAATTTTCAACTTAAAAAAAGATTTTATAAACGATGAGTACGTGTGGGATGATATAAGAGAGTATAACGAAATATATGTAGAAGATGAGTTTAGAAATTATGTGGATATAGTATTAGATGAAACTACGGGTATAGAATACGTTGTAAATCCAGAAGATACATATAGTTTATACTTAAAAGATTATTTGGGTAACAACTATGAACTAGTTTATAAAATTAAAGACTATGATAAATGTATAGTAACAGTTTGGGATATACAATAAGGAGATATTAAAGATGAAATATGTAATTAACTTAAAACCCAAAGAGCAACTTAATTTAAATGAAATGGAAAAGCAAATTAAGAGTGCTAAAAATAGTAACGATTATGTATTAGTTAATTTTGGCAGAGACGGTAAATTTATAAAAATAGCATTTAGTAAGGACCAGACGTATACTGTAGGATACAATATATGGAATATGGAATTCTCAGTTAAAACTAATGTAATGCTAAGACAGTATAAAATATCTGTAAGTAATGTTTTAGCTAATTACTTAACTAGATGGGTAAATAAATTAAATAAATAAATATAAAATAACTGGGATTATATTTAATAAGTTAAATATAATCCCTTTTATGTGTAAAATATTAGTAATTAACAAAGTTGGAGGTAAAATGAATAATGGATATAATAAGTAAACTAATTTTAATGCTTAATGATAAAGACATGTGGTTTACAACAGAACATGACCCAATAGTAGGCTTATTTGGTGTATCTGTAGATAACTACATTAAACTAGATGAGTATGGAGAAGTTACAGACGAACGTGAAATTAAAAGAATAACATCTGAAATACTAAATTATATAGGCGATGGAGCTATTACAGAAGAAGATGCAATAGAAATGTGGATACGTGAAGCATTTAATAATGGTCAAGTTTGGTATAAAGATTCTTTAATAACAAAATTTAAAGATAAGCAACTTGTAGACAATATTGAAGCATATGAGTTACACACAGAGAGTAAAGAAATAAAAACAGAATCTAATAAAAATGTTAAAGATGCATTAACTAGTTTAAATGTTTCTAACTTTGTAGAATTAAAAGATGAACTAGAAAGATTAGTAGATGAAGATATAATAGATAATGGTGTGTATGATATATGTTATGACATAGCAAATGAACAAGAAACAAAGTGTGCAGATTATATTAGACGTAGAAGTGAAGTAACAAATACAGATTATGAAGATGAAATTGGTATAGAAGCAGACTATGTAAGAGGTGCTGTAGAGAATATGATAGCACAATTTACTGACTTAAATGAGTCTAAACAAACTCTAGTAGAAGATAATTCAAATTCAGAAAATAACAGCGAAGAAAAATTTAAAGAACAGCAAATAAGAAGTATATGTGCTAGTATGGGAACTAATTTAGTATTTTTAAAACAAAATTTAGGAGTTAATAGTGATAGAGCAAAAGAATTACAATTAGAAATAAAAACTCAATTCACAAAACTTAAAGAATTGCTTCCAAACTTAACAGATACACAAATTGTAGATTTTGCTGCGGATAAAGATGATTACAGATTAAGTCAAGTCAAACTACTAAACCAATTAGTAGAATATGGTTTTGAAGTTGTAAATAATAGTGATATAAAAACTGAAAGTGTTAGATATCTTGTAGAAGACAATCAAAAAAGTAAGCAAGTAATAGATAGTTTATTAACTGCAGATGATTTTGATGCAAGTACACCTGAAGGTAAATTAGTGTTAAGATTATCTAAGATATATAACGAATTATCAAAAGATGGGTATGATGTAGGTGTTTCCTATAGTAATGGTGAGGGGTTAATACAAATTCCTATAGATAAGAAAGGTGGTAGTTTGTTAGTTCCAGTACAAAATGAGAACGATAAATTAAGTAGTACACTTGGTGGAAATATACCATTAACTATAGATAATATGAATGCGTTTACAGATTTATACACAACGTTAGCAAGTTTATAATTTGAGATGGAGGTATTTATAAAATGGCAAATAATTTAAATGTAACACAAGCAACAATACAAGCTTTAGTTAATGAAATTCCAAAAGAAGATGATGTAGAGGTAGAAGGTGTAGTAGATGGTATCTTGGTTGTAACTGACCCAGAAATATCTGAAGAGGATTACACAGAAGTTATTGAAAATGCTCAAGAAATTATAGAAGATACACCTGAAGGACAAATACCATTTATGGAAGATTATTTAGGATGTTACTTACAAACTTGTCCAATATGTGGAAATACGTTTGTAACTAAAGATATTTTAGGAAGTGAAGATAACTGTCCGGTATGTTTAGAACAACCTGGTAACTTTGTAATGGTAGGTAAAATACAAGCCGATGAAAATAGACGTGATGAAGTTAATGATGAAGAAAATGAAGAAGATGAATTAAATGATATGTTTAATGATACTAATACAGATGTCGAAGTTAATGACGAACAAACTGTAGAAACGGATGAAGAAGTTTAATATACTCCAAATTTTATAATATAAAAAGATGTTACTATATTTACAATATATTGTTTGTAGTAACATCTTATTTTTATTTTAATAAAGTTATTTACAAATTTTAAAATTTATTATATAATATATTTATACAAATATTGTTTGTGGGAGTGTGGTAATTACAAATGGTTAATCGTAGTGAAATAAGAAGATTGGAAAAGGCAGCTAGAGAGAAGGATAAAGCAAAATTAGTTGAGTGGGCTAAAGATTACGAAACACAAATTTCATCTGAGTTAAGAATAGTATACAATAATGCTTATAAAGAAGAAATAGAAGATTCTATAACTAATATGTTAATAGCTTTAGCTTATACACTTTATTACAGTGAGGAAGTACAAATAAAGGCAGAGGATATACCGGACTTTATGGCAGATTTATTAGCTACTATAGATACATATAAAACAGGTGAATGTAATCCAAATGAGTATTTAGAGGAATTAAAGAGTATAGGTATAAAATTTAAGGAATACGACTATAATAAATTATATAGAGAAAAAATAGATAGACTTAATACATTATTAGAAGAATATACAAGTAAAGTAGAACAATTAGATTTAAAATTAAACGAATTAGATGCTAAAACAATATAGTAAGTTGTTTAATGTATAAAAATTGTTTAAATTGGAACCTAATTAGAGTTAAGACATAAATAAACATTAAATATAAAAATTATATGTAGGGAGGTGATTAATATGGATGAAAAACTATATATTAGACAACCAAAATTAAAAACTCAAGCAGAACGAGATAGAGCATACAATAAGCGTAAACTAAGAACAAAAATAGCAAATTTAGTTGCTAGAAATAGTGGTATTGATAGAAGATGCTGTATATGTGGTCAACCCGGTAAAATATTACATAATGAAGGTAATCCATATATGATTACTTTTATATGTGATAATTGTAGACTAGATGAAAATTTAGTTAAACAAGCTGAGTCAAATAGATATGATATTAGAACTAAATTAAATAAGCGTCATAAAGCATATTCTCACTTTACAGACACTGAGATTAAACAAATTGTAGATAACTATTTAAAGAAAATGTTAACTATAGGTGAGTATTGTGATGAAGTTAAGTTAAGTAGGCATCAATTTAATAAATTAGTTAGTATATATAATGAGAAGGAACCTAAAGCTAATATTAGTCAAAGGGTTACAGTTCATTCCCAAAAAATAAAAGCACAACTAAGAAATAATCAAATGGAACAGAATAAATTATGGAGTTAAACAAGGGAGGTATATTTATTATGGGTAAATATATTATAGATGTACAAGGAAAATGTATGTCCACTAAGGAGTATTTAGAGAAAATAAAAGATTCTCAATTTGATAAGGAGTTTGATGAGGCAATTAGATTAGCTACACAACAAAAAGCAGAATTAGAAGCTAAAAAAGAACATGAACAAGAATTTGTAAAATTAACTACAAAATTAAATGATATTGAGTGTGAATTAAATATAGCAGAACAATTATATAAAGATAATATTTTTAATGAAGATAAAACTAATAAGGAAAAACAAGAAATTGTAGACCACATTAAATATTTAAAAACACAATATACCAAAGTTAAAAATAAAATCAACTCATTTATATTAGCAGAACAATCTACAAATTAGATGTTATTATAAAATATAAAATATTATTAGAAAGGTGTGATGTATTTTATATGAATAAAAATAACACTAAAAAGAATAAGTCCAAAAAGGATAAACCAGGTATTATACAATCAATTATAACAGATATAATTGTATGGATACTAATACTTGGATTTTTAATACTGTATGGTATAAAATGGGTTATATGGGATTTTATGATACTAATTATTATAAAAAATATAATTAAGTTTATAAAAAAGTTTTATAAAAATATTATAATTTCAATTATAATAATTATAATTATATCACTTATATATAATAAAGTTAATTATCAGGAACAACTATATAACACACAAAGTACACAATTACAGAATATACAAAATGAGTTAAATAATATACAACAAAATATAAATAATTTACAAGAGAATGTAAACACTTTAGAATCTAATTTAAATACATACAAAGAACAAATAGATAAAACTCAAACTGATTTGGATGATAAAATAGATACTTTAGATACTAAAGTAAAGAATGTATCTTCAAGACGAAGTAACTCTTTAACAGAAAGTTATACACAACAACCTGTGGAAACTGTGGATAACTCTGTGGATAACTCTACAGAGGATGTGGAATATATTACATTTAATGTATCTGCTTATTGTGGTTGTAAAGAGTGTAGCGAAGGTTGGGGTAATCAAACAGCTAGTGGAGCTACTCCTGTACAAGGTATAACTATAGCAGCAGGCTCACAGTACCCATTTGGAACTAAAATACATTTAGAGGGTTTAGGTACTTATATAGTACAGGATAGAGGTGGAGCTATAAAAGGTAATAAAATAGATGTTTATTTTGATTCCCATTCAGCTTGTAATAATTTTGGAAGGCAATATATAAAAGGTTACGTAGTTAAATAAAAGTTAAATAAAAATACCATAAAATAAAATTATGGTATTTTTATTTTACCTATTTACAAAATAAAAATTAAGTAATATAATACGAACAGTAAGTAAATTTTTTACTTAAAAAATAAAAATTGGAGGTAGATATTATGAGTTATGTTTTGGATATAGGTCCTAACACATTTAATTATGATTATGAGAATGGATACGAACATACGAGAATTGAATCTGTTAAATTATACGTGGATGATGTATTACATGAAGAGTGGATTGCTACAGCTTGGTCAAGAGCTTTAAGAAAAATAGTGGAATTAGTTACACCTTATATAGATAAGAACACAACAGCTTTTGAAAATAACTTTAATAGACTTTTAAAAACTACAATAAATAAAGGAAATTTTACTTATAATTATTGTTTTAAACCAGAACTATTTACAGATGACAGTTTTATAACAAGCAGTTTGTACAAAGGTAATAAAAATCATAAATTAAAACTAGTTACGGATAGAGACGGACAAGAAAAATATATATGTGCTGTCTATACTACAGAAGTAATTTGGGTATTGGGTGCTTTAATAAGAGCATTAAAGGACTATAATATTAGATTACTTATTACATACGATTTTAGAAAAAATATAAGTACTGACCAAGATGTGAATGACTTAATAATAAATATGGAAAATAAGTTGGAGAAAGAAAAAGATATTATAAAACAAGAATTAGAATCTAAACTTCAAGGTATACTATTTGAGATTACAGATATACTTAAACAGTTAAAAACCTTGTAAAATATTATTGAATTTCAATGAGCAATTCTTATAATAATATTTAGGGAAGGAGATATTTTTATTATGTCAAAACGTGATATTAAGAAAGAGAGTATTGTTAAAGATTTACAAAATCATACTGTACTAGAAATTAGTACTAATAATAACAAACAAACTAAATTAAATAATAAAGCTGATTTTGAATCATATAAAATACAATATAAAGGTTTAATAGATGATAAATGTATTGAACAATATGGAAGTTTAGAAGATAAAGATTTATGGGAAGATACAGCTAAAGAGTTGTTTATACAATCAGAGAATTTTATTCCAGATGAAGATGTTAAACCAGAAAAACTAGGTGAGTCTAAAACATCTAAAGAATTTAGAATAATAGATACATCTAATAATAAGGTTCTTAAAGTATTTAGTGCCAGCGAAGAAGCTAAAGGCTATGAGGAAATGAGAAAAATGGGTGATGAACTTAAATCCCAAGGAAAAGAAGATAACTTGATTTACAGAGAATTTAGGGTTAAAAATAAAGATAAACAAGAAAATTTAAAAACCAATACTAAAAAGAAGATGGATGAATCCGTTAATTGGAGTTACTATGATAAGTTCAAATCAATAGAAGATAAGTATTTACCTGTAGAGGGACAAGGAGATACTTTTGCAACACAAATAGTAACTGCTATAACTAAGTTAGTATATAAATGGTATAATGATGGAGATGTATACGATAATGTAATGTCTGGAATGAACGGATGGGCTAATGACTTATCTAGTTATGCAAATTGGTTATACGAATATGTAGATGGAACACAAGAAATTTTAATGTCTATTGAAGGTGTTTCTACAGACTCTGAATACGAAGATTTATTAAAGAAGTTAGCTGATGAGTTTTTAGCAGAAGAATTCCTTGAACAAGCTAATAATTCAAATAAGCAGGGAGACATTTATGAGTGTGATGGTCCTTTTGAGTTTGATGAACATTGGGACGATAAGGAAGAAGATGACTGGGAAGAAGACACAGATGATGATTATGATGAAGATGATTTAGATGAGTCTAAAAAACTTAGTGAGTCTATTACAATTGGAGACTTATTAGAGGAATTAGATTCAATGACTACAGTTAGTGAGATAAATGTGTGGGCAGATAAATTTGTTAATGATATGGATAAAAATATAGTTAATGCAGAAATTGAAGCTATAGAGCAAGAATACCCAGACGTATATGAGATGGATGAAGATTCAGAAGAGTACGAAGATATTGTAAATGAACTTAAAAGTTGTATAGAATCTGATTTTAGCGGAGAGGAAGACACTATAGTGGAATTAACTAAAATAAATGAAGATAAAAATAAAAATCAAGTAAACCGTAGACTTCCAAATATAAGTAAGTTTATATATGATTTAGATGTACATAAAGGTAATGCTTGGTCAGTTCAATCATATACTAAGGATGGTAGAGGAAATAAGATTATAATCGTAAGTAGAAATGGTAAATCTGAGAATACAGCAAAAGATATAAAGAAAACTGTAGAAGATAAATATAATCAATTACAAGGTGAAATAACCGAAAATGGTGCAGGTGTATGGTTCTATTTAAAACCATATAAAACTGAAGTTTATAAAAAACAAGTTGGTGATGGAATTAATGTTTATAATTGGGACGATAGTGATGTAGATTATATTAAATCACTTGTTGGAGATGCAGTTACAGTTAGAATTGACGGTGATATGAGAACATATGGTAATGTAATTGATTTAAAATTAGCTCCTACAGATTATATAGATTCAGGTATTGTTAATTTTACACGTAAGTTTTATGATGATGTTGAAGCATATATAAAATCAAAATATCCTGAGGCTGAATTAGGACTAAACAATACAGGCTCTACAATATGGATTAGAGAAAGTACAAAAAACGGTTCTGATAAAGTTAGTTCTAAATTAGAAAGTAAAAAACTTCAAGAAGGAGACACTTATGATAGTGGAATATTTCAAGAAATAGAAGAAGCTTTTGAAGATGCTGGATTAAATCCTAGAAGATTTATAGATGAAGGAGTTTTAACAAAAAATATAGGTTGGACTTTATATTCGGATAAATATGGTTCTCAACAAATATCTTGTGATGGCAGTTGGTATGACCCAGAAGATGAAGAAGATGAATTAGATGAATCTAAAAAATTAAAAGAAGGCTTATATGATAGAACATATAATACAGATGATAGATATTATTTAAAAGAACTAGCACTTAACGGCATATACGTAGCAAATAAAGATGAACAAATATACAACGAGTTAGTAGATAGAATGACTGATGAGGAACAAGAAGAATATAAAGAATACTTAGAAAAATTTAAAAAAGCACCTTATGATTTTGTAGCTAATAATTATACTACAATGCCAATAGAATTATTAAAGGAGATAGCAAGAAATGCTATATATGTAGCTAATGATGATGAAGCTATAGAAAACGAAATGGACTATAGAGAGAACTTTTTATTAAAGTTACAAGATGACAATGAAGAATAATTACTTTTTGTATAACTATAAATAAAAGTTATTTATACTTTTAATAAGGTAAGCGAATATAATATACAATTAAAGACAGTGATTAAATTATCTAATCACTGTCTTTTGTTATCTTTACATATTTTAAAATATTTTCAAAGTAAAATATTATTGAACGGAAAAGAATATTCTTCTATTCTATTCGTTGTTAGATATACTTTTATATAAGAGGAGAGAATTAGAGATATGGGAAAAGCTACTATAATAGAAGCTCAATCTTCATCAACTGAATTTGAAAACACAAATAAATCAGGTATATTAGGTAAATTAAAAGGTGTGTTTGCCGATTATAAACACGGAACACGAAATTCAGATAGATTATATACTGAAGAGTTATGGGATAATAGAGTATTCGGTTCAGAGGATGTAATGGAAGCATTGGAAACAAAAACACTTTTTGGTGAATTAGACCACCCAGAAGGTGATAGATGTGAAACATTAGCAAAAAACGCTGCTATAACAATTACAAAATTGGAAAAAAGACCTGAGGAAGGTGTTATATACGGCGAAGCTGAGATATTAGATACACCTACAGGTAGAATAGTAAAAGCATTAGCTGATAGTGGTGCAAAGTTAGGTATCAGCTCTCGTGGTATGGGTGAAGAAATTTATTCTGAAGGTAAAAACATTATCGACCCAGAAACTTATGACTTTATAACATTTGATGTTGTTGTAACTCCAGCTAATACAAAAGCAAGAGTTTCTTTAACAGAAAGTAAACATGTATCCAAATTATTGGAGAGTTTAAATAGAGAAATTGATGATTGTGAAACAGAAAATCAATTAAATCAAATTAAGACTGTAGTAGATAGTATAGCTGTAGATAATAAGCAAGAAGTTCAAAATAAAATTGAATCAAAATTACAGTCATTTACAGAATCAAAAGTATCAGCAAGTAATAAATTTATTGAAGTTAATAGACCAATTGCAATAAGATTACTTAATAATAAAGTTGCAGAATTAAATAACCAATTAAGTGAATCATTAAAAGCAAATGAATCACTTAGTATGGAAAACAAAAAATTACTAGAAACTAATAACTACTATGTAAATTCAAAAAATATGCTTAAATTAAAATTAAAAGAACAAAAAGATATAAACAAAGATATTTCAACTAAATTAGAAGAGAGTAATACAGCTCTATCTAAGACAAAGAAAGACGTTGAGGATAAAACAGAGGAAATACAAAAACAATTAGTTGAAAATAAAGAGTTATTAAGAAACGTAAAGAAAGTAACAGAGTTAAAACTAGAAAAAGCTGAAAAAGAATATTTAGAAAAATTAACAAACTTAGAAGAAAATAATACTAAATTACAACAACAAGTTAATAATTTAATTAAAGAAAATCTAAAATTAACAGAAAGTGTAAAAGATAAAAGTAAAATATTAACAGATAACAAAATGTTACAAGAACAAGTTAACAAATTATTATCTGAAAAAGAACAAAATGCTATTAAATTAACTGAAGGTAAAAAACTAGAAGAGGCAAAAGTAACTAAATTAGAAATGGAAATTAAAAGATTAAAAGAAGAAAATGCTAAAGCATTGGAAGCACAAGAGAGATTATCAAATGTTTCATTTAATTCGGTTTCTGCTTTGGGTAAATTTACAGATAATGAACAAAACAGTGAAAACCTTTCAGAAGAAGAGAGAGCATTATACAACGTATTAACACACAGATAATATTAGATATTAAATTACAATATTTAATAATATAAAACACTATTAAAACAATATAAGTTCTAAAGGAATACTATTATAAGATATATATAGTTATAAAGTAGCTTATAATACATTTTAATAGCATTAAATATTGAATTTATATAAATTTAGTTATTTAAGATATAGATAACAACTAGCAGTAGTATAAACTTTAAAAATTATAAAAAATATAAAATTTTAATTATAGCAAGTTGCTAGACAAGCATAGCAACAAAATATTATTTAAAATTTGCACATTGAAACAAAAATAATAGAAGGAGAGAAGTATTATGAAAACAATTACTAGAGAATCTCTAAACAAAGAAGTTAGAGAAAATCCATTAGTTCAAAAATACTCTAAGAGAATTGGACTATTAGAAAATGCTAGACAAGTTAGTGGTGCAAAACCAATGTCAGCATATGATAAATATTATGCAGCACAATTATTTGAAAACATTCAAAAAGGAAATTTATTTGAAGGATATACACAAACATCAAATGTAGGAAACTTCAAAAGAGATGCATTCAATATTGTAAGTATTGCAGTTCAAAACACAATCTTACCTGAAATCGTATCTATGCAAGCAATGAGCACAGCAGCTCAACTATTACCAGTTCTTGAATTAAGATATGGAACAGACAAAGGTGCAGTTAAAGCAGGTGATTTAATCATCGATTCAACAGGAGCAGGAAAAACAGATGCTAACTATGATGGAAGAATTATTAAAGACCAACCTATTACAGCTGGTATAACAAAATATTTAGCACCATTTACTCCAATTGTACCTAAATCAGTTTCTATAAATAAAGCAGGAACAATTGTTACTGATGAACAAGTAACACCAGCAGCTGGAGTTTCAACATTATCAGATGGAACAACAATTAACTTTGCAACAGGTGAAGTTACATTCACAAGTGCAGTAGCAGCTGATACAACTATTTCTTATACATATAGTAATGAAGTAGTTCCTAACTATTTATACCCAGAATTAGATGGACACAATAAACAACAAGTTGGAGACATCACAATGGGAATTAACCCAGTTATTATTGAAGCTCAAGAGCATAAGTTAAGAGCAGTATATGCACTAACAGCAGCTTATAGAGTTAACAAAGAATATGGTGTTAACATGCCTATGGTATTTGAACAACAAGTTGCTAATGAAATGAATAAGGAACAAGAGAGAGTAGTTATTGGTGATATATTCGCAAATGCAGCTGGTGGAAATGCTATAGTATGGAGCTCAACTCCAAGACCAGGTGTAAGTGATGTAGAACATGCTCAATCACTACAATTAGCATTAAACTTAGCAGCAGCTGAGATTTATCAAAACACAAATGGTAACTTAATTGCTAACCATGTTGTAGCTGGAGCTAACGTTGTAGCTTACTTACAAAAATGTGTAAACTTTGTAGGTAATGAAGTACCACAAAACGGTGGTTCATTCTTAGCAGGTACTTTAGGAACACTTAAAGTATATCAATCACCAGCTATGGGACCAAACGATTTCTACTTAGGTGGAATTGGAAATGACTTCTGGATGAGCGGATATGTTGTAGGTAACTATATGCCAATCACATATACAGCTCCAACTACACTAGGAGACTTTACAACACAACAAGGATTTGTAAGTATATATGGTAACAAGATGGTTAACGCTAACCTTTACATTAGAGGACGTGTTACTGTTTAATATTCACTTAAACAATAAATTTAGAGGACATACAATTAAGTATGTCCTTTTATTTTATCTCTATAATTGATGTTAATATACATATATGTTATAATTGTACTAATATGAGACTGATAATGAATATTTAATTATTCAAGAGGGTTATGTGAAGGTGTATGGTTGTGGAAGTGTTACCTATGTATGGGCTCAAGATTTGATGTAAAATATTATTAGATGTTTATATTGAAGGGAGAATATAATTATATGAATATTAAAGACAAATTAACAGAAGCTACTATGCTTGGTTTACAAGGTAAATTATGTGAGGGTATTTATATAGATAAGTTTAAAGCCATTAACAATTTTAAAAATACGTTTAATAATTATACAATCCTTAGTCAACATGAACAAGGACATTATATACGTTTTAAATATAATGATTTAGATTGTACCTTAAATTTTAGAAATAGGGTTAACACTAACAAAAATAGTTATATACAATTAACTGTAAAAGATAAAAACGAAAAAAATCAAGAGATAATTAGAGTAGATTATCTTAATAAAGATAATAGTGAGGATTATATTAAATATATTAAAAATTATGTAGATAAGAACATAATTGATATTAAATATGAATTGGGTTTAATTGATTACTACATAGTTGGTATAAAGATAGCTAATAATGACAAGCTTAAATATATACAACCAGATAAAACTTTGAATGATGATATTAAAACTGCATATATTTATAAAACCTTGGATTTAGCTAAACATGATGGAGAAACATATAAACGTACTTTTACTTCAGATGGCGAAATTATTGATTACAAAATTATACCATCGTCAAATCCAAAATATTTAGAAAGGAGATAAAATGAATCAAAAAGACAAACTGCTGGAGGCTACTATAAAAGTCTTAACAGAAGGAGAAAATAATCCATACATATATAAGATTGTACTTAAAGATGATACTGTAATGGATAAAGAATTTACAGATTTAAAAACTGCACAAAAAGAAGCAGAAAAACTAGATGCTAAAAATGTTAAAGGACAATATAAAGATAATAGTGTAAATGAATTATTTATTACATTTTTAAAGAACGAATATTTTACTAAAAATAAGTGGTGTAAATATGAAAATAATAAATTCTTCTATGGAAATAATTCTGGTTGGCACGAGGTAAATAATCAAAAAGATTATTATAAAATGAGTACAAATTTACCTCCCTATCTTTTAGGTAGATATACAGACCCATATTCTGTAGAAAATTATAAAACATATATAATTGCTGATACTAGTACTGGAAATGTATATGAATATGAAGATGTTTCTGGTTATACTTCTATAAAGGAATTAAAACAAGAATTACAAAAAGTTTTAAATGGTGTTTATGGAGAACGTTTATATCCAGCAAATTCATTTGACCCATTAGCTTTTTTATATTAAAGGAGGATTAAAGAATGAATGAAAAAGACAAATTAACAGAAGCTACAATGCTAGCTTTACAAGGTAAACTTGTAGAAGGTAAAAGATTAAAAACAAAATTAACTGAAGGAGCTAACGACATATATAGGGACCTTAAAGAAGAATTTGAATATGATATGACAGACCTATTTCGTGCTTATAAAAAAAGTAATGATGATTTAGGTTGTTTTATAGATGAGTTAAATGCTTGGGGTCCAGATTGGCTAGATAATATTTGTGATAATTACGATTGTTACGAAAGTACAGCTTGGAATGCTACAGCACTATTATTTGATTATGTTAAGAGACAGTACAGTAATCAAAATAAGAACGAAGAGTTCTTAAAACAATGTGAAGAAAGTGGTAAATTTAATGAAGAACAACTGGATGAAATAAGAGCAGGGTTTGAACATAGATTATCTTTATCAAAAGTTAAATCTTATGCTAACCCTAAATTTACTGCAGACCGAATGAGTGAAATGCGAAATAAATTAGAAAACTAATAGAATACCTAATGAATTAACAGACTATCCAACAGAAAAAGAAAGTTATAAATATATGTGAAAAAGTACGTGTTAATTTAATAAATTTTAAAATATAGGAGGAAAATTATGAATGAAAAAGACAGACTACAAGAAGCCACTGTATTAGCTCTACAAGGTAAACTAACTAAGGAATCAAAAAGTGAAGAAACTATTACATATAATGAAAAAGAAAGTAAAGTTATTGCGGATAAAATACTGTATTTAATAGTATATGCTGACCCATATGGAAATTCAAGATATATTAAAGACAAAAGAGTCGCTATGTACTTTTTTAATAAGCTTCCAACTAAATGTCGAAAAAAAATATTAAATGATTTTGAATTAAAAGAATACAGTGAAACAATGGGTCAAAATAATATAGTTGCTTTTCTTAATGAAAATCATGAAGACGATGCAACAGCATTTATAATAAATTATACTCCTAAGAAAATAGTTGATGACTATTTTAAACGTTGTATAAATAATGCTGAATATGTTAGAACACAAACAAACTATCATTCCGAAGATGGTGAAGATTACAGAGAGGTATTAAAAAATTTTAAATAATCTATATAATAACGGATTTAATTATAACATAAAAGGATATAATATTTGATATAAAGATAATTATTATAAAAGTTAAGTTATATTTTATTAACTTAAATGGAGGAGTATATAATAATGAAATATCTATTTGTAGGAGATGTGCACAATCATTCTTACATATTTGAAGATGTAAAACGATTAGATGAAAAATATAAATTTAATAGAATAATATTTATGGGTGATTATGTAGATGATTGGTTAACAGATAATCATAATTCTTTAGAGACATTAAATACAGTTTTTAATTTAAAAGAAAATGAACCCAATAAATATACATTTCTCTTAGGAAATCATGAGTTAAGTTATTTAGGGTATGAGTGCTCAGGACATGATTATAATTTAGATGATGTAATGACTAATAAACTAAAAGAGAATATTGATAAATTAAATTTCTATACAGTTGTAAAATGTAATGATAAAGATTATGTATGTACACATGCAGGAATAACTAACGATTATATTAAAAATATGTTAGATGAAGAAAATAATTGGCAAAAACAATTAGAAAATATAAATAATGATAAACTTAATAATTTATATATGTTATCTGTAGTATCAAGTAGTAGAGGTGGAAATTGTCCATTTAGTTCCTTTGTATGGGCAGATTATACAGAACATATATACTATAATAAAATAGAAAAACCTATAGTACCATATCAAATTATAGGACATACACCTGTTAAAACAGTATTGGATGAAAACAATTTTATATTTATTGATACACATTCTACATATAGAGATGGTAGACCTTTTGGAGATAAATCATATTTAATGTGGGATGAAGATATATTTAAAATAATAAGTTAAAGGAGGCAGATATGAATCAAAAGGATAAATTAACAGAAAACACAATGCTAGCTTTACAAGGTAAATTAACTGAAGATAATGAATCTAAATTAAGTGAAACTACAATTATGAATTGGTTTAAACAATGTAATTTGAAACCTAGTTGTGTTAAAGGCACTGGAATAATTGAGTGTGTATATTTAAACAATCAAATAGATGTGATACAACGTTTATATGATGATACATATTATATATATTATTCATCTTTTTCATATATCGAGGATGAAGTAGATAAACTAATATCTGACGAAGATAAACAATTATATAGAGTTTATGAGAAATATGGAGATTTAACAAACGATATAGCTAATGATTTTTATTATAAATATCCAGAGTTAAAGGATGATTCTGTATATCGTAAACCTGTAACAAATGAAAATGGGTTAGAGTTAATTAAACAATGTAAAAATTTAATTGATAAAACTGTAAATATAGTAAATAAAAATCTTACAACATTTGTAGAAAATGCTCTAAATGAACTAAGTAATAAACCATCTAAAGGAAATTTAAAATATAATATAGTTTATTATTTAAACACTGCAACTCGTGAAAGAAGAGAAGAAACTAGAGAAGATGTAGACGACGATTATTGTAACACAGTAGAATATTTTGATACTGATTTAGAAGCGTTTGAGTATGTAATGACTGATATATTAGGATTAAATCCAGAAGATTATTATGATGCTGAAGAAACTGATGAAGAGAAGATAAAAACTATAATTAACTATTTTCAAAATCAAGATTATGGTGATGGAGAGGTTATAATTTGCAAAGTAGTTGGAAAAAATTATAAATATAATAGTGGTTTAACTAAAAAATCATTCTATGAAATGTGAAAAAGTACGTGTTAATTTAATAAATTTTAAAATATAGGAGGAAAATTATGAATGAAAAAGACAGACTAACAGAAAACACAATGCTAGCTTTACAAAATAAATTAACTGAAGCTCAAGATACTAGAAGAATAGAAGAATCTAAGTCAGAAATTTGGGTTATTAGAAATAATAAAACAAATAGATATTTATCTGAGAAATCAAATAATAATTATTACTGGGTAAAAGATATAGAAAAAGCTAGAAAGTTTTCTAGTTATGAAGATGTTTTCGATTTTATAGAAAGAGAGTCTAAATTTGGAAATAATGGTGCTGATAATTGGGAAGAAATCCAACTTAATGAATCTAGATTATTTCCTAAAACTTTAGTTGATATAAAAGATATTTTATCTAAAGAAGAATATAAAAATGTGTTAGCTAATTATTTATTAAGTTATACTAATTGGATATCTGAAGAAAATGTAGATGATAATTGCAATATGATAGAAGACCCCTTAGATTATGAAGAAAAAATAGCTAATAAGGCTAACATAGAAGACCTTTTAAACTGTGTTTGGAGAATAACTGGTAAAAATTATTTATTTAAAGAATCTTTATGTGCTGCAGAATCAAAACAATTAAAAACTGAGGGTATAGCTTTCAACTTTACAGATGAAACAGAGTTTGGTTCAATGTCTAACACAGATGCTTTAGATACATTAAATGATTTAGTTACATACTTTGAACTATTTAGTTTAGAAGATAGCTTTGAAGCAGGTGTGGATAAGGAAGAACTAAAATTATACCGTGAAGTTAGTCAAGATTTAGATGCTATTGCTAATAAACTAACAACTTATTGGGAAAATAATGGATAATATTTTATATTATAAAGTGTACAATTTAGGTACACTTTATTTTTTATTATATAACGGGAGTATTGAAAAATACTTCCTTTCCTTATATACTAAAATAAGTAAAATAATATTAGATACTAGATTTATAAGGAGATAAAATATGAATCAAAAGGATAGATTGGTAGAAAACACTATGTTAGCTTTACAAGGAAAACTTGTAGAAGGTAAAGAAGATATTGACGGTAGGGAGTTAGCAAAAAGAGAAGCACAAACTTTCAAAGAATTAGCTGGAAAACCTAATCTAAAGTTTACATCTAAAGTAGATACAGATATTAAAAATAATACACAATCATATTATTATACTGCACATATAAGTGACTTATATATTGAAGGTGTGAAAGTAGATAATATTTTAAAACAAATGAACTATATTAAAACTAGGTCAGATTGTCCAAACCATCAATTTTATTACAATTATATAGCTGAGTGGGGAGTTAACAAGGACAATAAAAATTTAACATATCAGATTGGATATATATATAACAATGACGACCATGATACGCTTAGTTTTATTTGTACAGAACCTTTAAATTCAGAAACGGATATTGTAGCATCGTATATTTCAAATGTTCATCAAAGGTTATTAGATGAAACTGGTGTAGATTTTAGAATAAATACGGGTACTCCTTATCCAACACTTTTCGACTCTGATAATACAGGTGTAACACTTCATTTTAAGGGTATAAGAAGTGGTAAACCACAAATCAAATATCCATATTATGGTTGGTGTAATAACATAGATAAAATTATAAATCTGTTTAAATATGACCTAGAACACAATAAAAGATATGTATAGATTAAAAAGGTATAATAATTAAGTACACTAAAACTAAATAATTGTATTATTTTTAAATAGATGTGGATATGGAAAATAAGTTAAATGAACTGTTTTTATTATACAAATAAGATTTTAAAGTGTATTTTTAGAATACACTTTATTTTTTTTATTATTTTGTTATTTACATTTTTTAAAATATATGTTATACTTATTTTATAATAAATAGTTTTTGTTTTTAATATTATATAGAATAGGAGGATGGTTAATTATGAAACGACCTGAAACAATTATTAAAGAGATGTATAAACTTGAAAGAGAATTATATAAAAACTATACAGCAAAACAAATAGTAGATGCTTTTGAAAAACTTGGTAAAACGGATATAAATAATTGTCCAAAAATAGATAGTTGTACAGGACAACTATATGATTCAGCTTACACTGAAATAGAACTAGATGAATTTTGTAATAGTTCTAAATAAGGAGTGATTTGTATGAAAACACAAGATGTTATAAATTTATACAATAAAGATAATATATTAAAATGGTTTGAGAACTATAAAACATTCTGCTACAACATATCAGATATATCTCAAATAAAACATGAATTTTTAGTAGGAGAACTTAATGAACTACGTTTATGTTGTAAGAGTACTAAAGCTATTAACCAAATATATAATAAAATGAAGGAGTGGATATTAGTATGTTAAAAATAGGTAATGAGGATGTTGTAACAATAACTGTAAAAACATTTGAATATGAGGAAGTTAAAGCATTTAAAATTAATCAAGATAACGATATACAAAAACAGTTGGCAGAGATATACGAATTTATTAAATACTGTAAAAAATGTGATATAGAAGAGATGGGATATAAATTAGACTATATAATTACTTTGGAAACAGCTACAAATAGTTATGGAGATTACAATATTAGAAAACATCATAATAATGTTTACAGTATTGTAAATGCTTAGTTATTAGAGGGGGTGTTATTAAAATGAAAGAATATACACTAAATGTTAATGATGAGGTATACGTACTATTACCTCCAACCAAGGTAGAACCTTATAGATATGTTAAGGGATTTATTCGTAACTTTATAAGTAAACGTGGAGCATATAAATTGCCTGATTCTTTAACCATAAATTTGGATAATATAGATGATATTAAAAGACGATACAAAGTGCATGTAACAAACTTAGAAGATTCACGTAAGTATTATCTATGCGATGTACATAAAATTTACACTTTAGATGAATTTAATATGTTAAAAACAGATATAGAAAATCTTACAAAACTAAAAACATATAAAGACCAACTGGAGTATATGTATAACACATACATATATGATGAACTGGAGGGGTGGAACCCTAAATACTTACCAAAGTTTTAAATTGAGATTTAAGCTATATTTAATATAATATAATGTAAAGTTATTATTAAACTATAAAAGTGTTTTAAAATTGAACCTAACACGATATGGACATATATTATAAATAGGAGGTGTTATTTAAAATGAATAAAGATAAATACGGTTATAGAATGCCTTTATTAACCAGTAAACCTTATTCTTTAGTTAATGTACAACATAAAAACAAATTAGCACAATTATTTTGTAAGCATAACTATATACTTCTTAATAGATTTGATAAAACTACAGTTTTTGAAAATATTCAAGGAGATGAAATAGTTAGTATTTGTCCAAAATGTGGTAAAATAGAATTTACAACCTTTTTTAAATACGAAGGTATGGGATATAAATAAACATAGGAAGGTATTATAAATGAGAGAGACTACAATATTAAATAAAATACAAAAGTTAGTTGAACAGTTGGACTACAAAGAAGCATATATAACAATTGTAACTAATAACAGTGAGTATAATATGAAATTACAAAAACGAACTCCAGCAGGATTTAGGTTTAACAACGATAGTGACAGTGGAGGTGATTTTAATGGAGAATAATTGGTTCACAACAGCTTTAATATTCTTTATAACAACACAAGCTTTACTTATATGGAATATCATTTTAGTTTGTGAAAAGTTATGTTACAAACGTAAAGAAACAACATTAACTGCTCAAATGTGTTATTATCAAAGAAAGTACGACCAACTACAGGACAATATTAAGGCTAAGGAGGAACAAGAATAATGTTTGATGAAAATTGGCAAGACATAAATATATCTAATTTAAATGAGATGATGAAGTATATAAGAAAACCCAAATTAATCAACAAAGTATATAAGTATATGGAGTTAGGAACAATACCTAAAAACAAAGTTAATAAGTTAATAAAGCAACTTGTTAAGGAGTATAATAAAAATAAAAATAAGATTAACTGGTAGTGAGGAGATGATGTAGATGACTAATGTACAAAATGTAAATTTACGTGTAGACCCTAAATATCAACATTTACATATAAGAAATAAATTACCTCAAATTATTTTACCTAAGAATAAAATACCTATGTTTATTGAATGGTGGAATGAAGACGTTAGATTTCTAAAAGATGTTCCACGAACATTTAATGAGGGATATTTTATTATTGAAAACGAAATACTGGACGATGATTTATCTAAATATAAAGATATTATTATTGATAATGCTAAACACTATAGTAAAACATACAGAGAAATAGAAAATATTCTAAAAGAGCAAATAATGTCCACTAGAAAATTTACAGCACACTTTAGATTTGAAGACGATAAATTAAAAATACTAAATTACAATAGTAATAATGAATTGTTTAGTGGTATGGATATTCAACTAGCTACACCTAGTATGAAGAATGTTGAGGATATGGACCCAATATCGCCTTTTGATAATTTTCCAAAATTACATACATTGAATGACATACAAAATGAACTTAATAAGGTTGTGGTAGATTTACTAGTAACTAGTTTGTGGTATATGGCTACAACTACACACAAAACAAGTTATTATTACGAAAAAACAAATAAAGATTATATAGAGTCTACTAAGGATAAGCGTGTAGTACAAGTTAAGCAACATAGATGTATAAATACACCTATATATGATTTTAACAAGATACGTAAAACAACTGTTAAAAAACTAATACAACATAGACAGGGATACACATATTCACATTCATTTCAAGTACAAGGACACTATAGAAGATATAAAGATGGTAAGGTTGTATTTGTTAAATCCTATGTAAAAGGTAAGAATAAAGAATTTAGACAACAAACAATTACACTACAACCTACAAGTATAGAAAGGAGTTAATATGAATTACATTATATTTTTAGACCTCGACGGTGTATTAACTCCTTGTAATTACTTAAAGTATATACATAACAAATTTGTTAATGAAGATAATAGTTTTCACTATAGAAACATATTACAACGCTACATATTTAGTGAAGATGGTGTTAAATGTTTAAATTATTTATATGATAAGTGTAAATATTCTATTGTTTTAAGTAGTACAAGGAGATATGAGTTTAGCTTAGAACAGTGGAATTTTATTTTTGATATAAACCAAATCAAACCTAATATAATTGGAGTTACACCCGCATCATCTAATTGTATAAGACAAGATGAAATTACATCTTATATAAATAAACATAATTGCAAATTGCCTTTTATAGTTATAGATGATGATACTTTTGATTTAGAGCAATATAAAGATGTTTTAATATATGTAAATGGGCAAACGGGTTTAACATTAGATTACATGGGTATTATACAACAAAAACTAAAGGAAGTGATTAAATACAATGACAAATAATGAACACGATACAATGATTTTTAAAAGATTAAAACAACATCTAAATTATGTTAAAGAGCAGTTTCCTAATAATGATATAGTTTATATAGCATTACAGGGAAGTCAAAATTATAATTTAGATTACTACACTGAAGAGTATACAAGTGATGTGGATACAAAGGCTATAATTTTACCTACATTAGAAGATATAATATTAAATGAAAAACCTACATCTATAACTTTACTAGTTCCAACAGTTCATAACGGTATTGTGTGTGAACCTTCGGAGCATTGTGATGTTAAAGATATTAGATTAATGTTTGAATGTTTTAAAAAGCAAAACATCAATTACATAGAAATACTATTTTCAAAATATAGAATAATAAATAAAAATTACAGGGAATCTATAATGACTTTATTAGCTAACAATGAACTTATTGCTAGATATGACCCCATACTTGCTTTAAAGATGATAGGCAATATGAGTGTACAAAAATTAAAGGCATTATGTCATCCTTATCCATCTTTAATGGATAAGATAAATAAATTTGGATATGACCGGTAAACAATTACATCATATACTACGTTTATCAGAGTTTATTGATAATTACATAGAAGGCAAACCTTACTCAGAGTGTTTAGTTACACATAACAATAAAGAGAGTTTGGAAAAAGCTAAGTTTAATCAATATAGTTTACAAGAAGCAGTAGATTTAGCTAATAAAGTAACAGAAGAAACTTTAAATAAAATGAATAGCGCTATACAGAATATATACTCAGATAATAAGGAATCCATAGATAAAATACTTGATAAAATTACTATAGATGTATTTAAACAACATTTAAATATTCCAAAAGCAACATGTACAAAAAAAGTTTACCCAACAAATTTTAAACATGTTTTCGTTACATCTGATTTACATTTTGGACATAACAATATATTAAAATATGAATATAAACGTTGGGAAATGATGGGTACTAATGAACAAACTAGTATAGTTAAATATATTACTGATTTGGGCACATCACAAGAGGAAATGTGTAACTTAGTAGATGATGATTGGTTAGGAATAGAAAATGAAGTAATTAAGTTATGGATAGATAAACACGACGAAAAACTAATAAATAATTGGAATAGTGTTGTGAGTAATAATGACATAGTATACATTCTAGGAGATTTATCTTTTAAATCAGGTTTAGAAACTAATGAGATATTAAAACGTTTAAATGGACATAAAGTTTTAGTTAAAGGTAACCACGAAAACATATGGATGGATAAAGATGCTGATTTATCTTTATTTGATGAAATAGTAGATTATAAGGAGTTTGATTATAAAAATCATAAATTTGTTTTAAGTCATTATCCAATACAATGTTTTAATAAAGCTAACAAAGGTGCAATTCACTTATTTGGACACATACACTCTAATGAGTTAGAATATCCAATTAAAAATGCATTTAATGTGGGTGTAGATGTTAATAACTATAGTCCAGTTAACATAGACAAATATATTTCCTTGTATAGCGAAATATAAAATATTTATTGTAGGAGAAAAATATATGCGGATTAAAATATAAAATAGAAAGCTTTATAGATGATATTAAAGTTAAAATACAAAGAGCTAAAAGAGGTTTTTCTTATACAGACTGTTATAATATAAATAGTTGGTTAAGTCATCAATTTGTAGGTATGATATTGTGTTTAAGAGATAATAGTATAGGATATCCTATGAACATTAAAGAACGAACAAATATAACAGAATTTCCAAAAGACTGGGTAAAATCCTATATACCAATTATAGAAAAAATTCTGCGAGATAGAGGAGATGTAGAGCGATTTAATCCCAATAATGATGCACACATGTGGTTACTTATATTGACTAGGATTGCATATTGTTTTGAACATTTAGATGAGGATATTTATAAATGTCCTTACAATGTAGGAGATAAAGAATTTATAACTTGGTGGGATGAAAAATCCGAAGAGATGTTAAAATATAAAGAAGAAGCATATAGATTATTAGAAAAATATCATTATGATTTGTGGGATTAGTTAAATTAAATATACAAAGGATGTTATTATTTATGATAGATGTTAAGAATTTAAATCATAACAATGCTACACCAGATACATTGCTATTGGAGTATTTTAAGGAATGTAACCCTCTAACATATAAACAGATAGCACATAAATGTTTTGGAGGTAGTGTTAATAAAAAACAAGTTAATAAACTTGTAAATTCCATAAGAAAGATGGGATATAAAATACAACCTATTGCTAATTATGGGTTTATGTTTTATGGAAGACGAATTGTAGAAAGGAGTAAAAAATAATATGGATACATTTATAATACAAACTCAGGATAATGTACTTATAAATTTTAAATACGTTATAAAAATGTATGTAGAAGATACTGAGCAAACACAAACAGAATATAATGAAGTTGTAGCACTAGTAGACGAAAGTCCAAATAGCCAAAAAGTTACTTTAGGTAAGTATAGAGATTTAGAGTTAGCTCAAAGTGTATTAAATAATTTAAGAGAAAATATTGTAATAAGAAGAACTGGTTATTATATAATTGTTTCAGATATTCTACAATCTTAATTGGAGGTTAATCAGAATGTTAGATAATAGAGCTGTACAAATATTAGATGATTTTCATGGTTTTTTAAAAACAAATTTAATACCTTTATCTATAAGTAATTTACAAATCCCATTTAGTGTTGGAGATTTAATGGAAGCTATAAATATTGCTAAATTTACTTTAGAAAATAAGGACGAATTTTATATAAGTAAGGATGTTATATACGAAGAAGTTTTATACAATTTAAATGAGAATACATCTGTTGTAGATATAAAAAATAAATTAGTTCAACTATTAGGTAAAGAATATGAAGATAGTTGTAACTCTGATTCAACTACTATTAAAGCTGTAGGTGATTTAGAGTTAAGACATTGTGTTTTTATAAATAAACCTGCAGATAAAAATGAAATAGAGATAGTTAAGAGAATTGAAGATGGTACTTGTTATACAATTGCTAATTTTGTTCTTAATCTTGATGATGGCATATACCAAGTAAATAGTTGCGAAGATAGATTGAAAGATAATATTGATTGGAATGCTTTTGGACAATTAGTTACTGCAGGTTATGAATATCTAAATAAATTAAAATATGGAGGATAATTAACATATGAAAGATAAAACAGATATTAGCACAGAACGTTTTTTTACAAATATACTTTATATAGGTACTAGAGGAGTTGTAGATGCTGCGTTATTATATGCTTGGACGTATATTGCTTATAAATATAATGTTTGGTGGTGTCTAATTTTTCCAACATTATCTATACTAATAAATACGTATTTTATGGGAGAGTATTTAAAAAACAGTAATGTAAGTAATACCAAAAACATGAATGTTAAAAAACATAAATTAGAAGAATAAATAAATATTTACTTTTTTTAAAATATACTTGTTTTTTACATATATTTATGTTATATTACAAATGTAAGTGTGTAATAAAAATTTATAAAAATTAATCTGTTCTAAAAATTTAAAAAACCCTAAGATGTTATAATATATAAAGTTATTATATATTATATGCTTAATATTTTTATACAATTTCTACCTTGTAGATGATATAATATTACATAAACTAAATAAATTTTCATACACACTTTTATATATGTGGTAATGGGTGAGTTGGCTTAAACCACAACCCTGCTAAGGTTGCGAAGCTTATAAAGTTTCCGAAGGTTCGAATCCTTCTTACCACGCCAGATAGTGTTAGTGCTATCAAAATTATTAACGTCCGTAAGGTAGGAACCCTAACCTACCTTACACAATTTTATAAGATTTATATCTTGTTAGTTTAATGGTAGAACAACTGTGACGACAGTTATGTGGGTTCAATTCCTACACAAGATAAGCAGAGATGACTATAACATCTTTACTACTCTAATTGGTTTTATTGCTTATCACAATATAGAGGTCAAAGCAATTTATAGTAAAAGTGATAGCTATACTTTCAACACTTCGTAAAAATAAAAATGGAAGTTATACATTGGACGGTAGCCAAGTGGTAAGGCACATGACTTTGACTCATGCATGCGTTAGTTCGAATCTAACTCGTCCAACCATACCTAACTTAATAATATAAGTTTAATTGCTTCATTTTAATTATATTATTTAGTTAAAAACTAGTTATTATAATATAACATTTATAAAAAATTAAAAATGTTTTTATGATAGAAATTTTGTATTTTTGTACTTATTATTAAATTGGTTTAATAATATCTCTAATTTTATAATAAGGTTAAGATGTTATTATAGTAATACAGTATTAAGTATAAGGTTATAATACTGTAAAATATATAAAAAATATACTGCAGGGTAGAGAAGTGGTTATCTCGTCAGGCCCATAACCTGAAGGTCATAGGTTCGAATCCTATTCCTGCACCCACTTATTAGTTAAGTTTTTATCCATAGTTGTTCATTTTCTTAACTAATAAGAGTTTTATTTGTTATTTTGGTTAGAGGAGTGGCTAACAGTTTGGAGAGGTTCGTTCAACTCTTTAGATATTTATAGTATTTTCACGTACAAGAAAATACCTCCACTAATATGTGCATGTTGTTTTATTATTTGTGTATTTTTGTTTTGCGAGGATTAAAATACATATAGTTTATAGTAAAACAGTTCCTTACTAAGAGAGATGTATGCTGGATATGTTTTTAATTGACTTGGCCGAAGGCTAATTAAATGTATCAGGGAGGACACATATATCTCTTATATCCGGGTGTAGCGCAGTTGGTAGCGCACGTGGTTTGGGACCATGGGGTCGCAGGTTCGAATCCTGCTACCCGGACCATATTTTAATTTAATATATGGCGCTAGGGGCAGTCGGTTAAGCCATTGGATTTTCATTCCAAAGTGCTGTGTTCAACTCACAGTAGCGTCACCACTTTAGGCCCTACCTATACAGTAACACTCCGTATAGTCTATTCTTGGTAAAGTAGGATAAAGTCCAAGAGTCAAGTACACACGGCAAGAGTGCTCGGTATAAACGTTGTGGTGAGTAAGCAGTGTATTAAGTAGCAACGTGACATTCTGGAGAGACAGAATAACCTCTTATTGAAATAAGAAATGTTTCTTTAATAGTTCATTTCAAAAACTATTACTCCAATCTATAATATATGTTTAGAAAGAAATGTAGTATTTATATGTAGTACAACATGTAATTTTATAATTATATTATAGATAAGATTGTTAGGAGCAGAGCATCGAAGCCGTTCAACTTTATAAAGAATATAAAGCTCTCGTGGGAACCACGTAAATAACCGTACTTCATCAATATGAAACACTTAAAGTATATTGACGGCGCCTGACCGAGGAGGGCATAGATTTGGTGTAGTCTATGGTAACTATGTGCTAAAGATACACTTCGTTACTACAAACGAAAAATCATAGAATATAATTGTAAGTTGACTATTATTCAAGATGAATAACGGTTTCTGAGAGTTACTTTCCGATAGTAAGTGATTCTAAGTGTGTACAACTTCCAGTGAACCTGGTTTTAAAATGTTACAGGATTGAGGGTTAGTCCTCTATAACCCAATACTTAACTGTGGGTATGTATATTAACTTTTGGACGTCAAAAAGTTAACACAGTTTATATTCCTCAATAGCTCAGTAGGTAGAGCGTTCGGCTGTTAACCGAAATGTCACAGGTTCGAGTCCTGTTTGAGGAGCCATTTGTTTTTGGGCAGTTGGGTGAGTGGTTAAAACCGCCAGACTGTAAATCTGGTCTCATTTGAGTTCTCTAGTTCGAATCTAGAACTGCCCACCATTTAAATGACGCCACTTTAGCTCAGCTGGTAGAGCAACTGACTTGTAATCAGTAGGTCGTCTGTTCGATTCAGACAAGTGGCTCCACAATATTTTTAGGAGTTAGGTATGAATAATAAAATTTATATCCACTATGGACATTCACATTTTGATTCTAATAAAATGTTACCCATCAAAAATAACTGTTTTTTAACTAAACCCTTAGGTGGATTTTGGGCTAGTTGTGTGAATAGTAAATTTAGTTGGTTAGATTGGGTACAGCAAAACAATTATTACACAGATAAATTTAACCTAGATAACTTATATTTTAAATTCAAACTAAAACCCAGTGCCAAAGTATTAACTATAACCAATGTATCACAATTAGAAGATTTACCACATCAAAGTAACTCAGATTATAATTCTTTATGTTCACTTTCCAATTGGACATTATTAGATTTTGAACAACTATCTCAAATCTATGACGCTATTGAAGTTATAATTTCAAGTGATATAGAGTTATATTATCAATTATATGGTTGGGATTGTGATAGTATCTTAATAATGAATAAAAATATTGTAGAAGAAATTTAAACTGTAAGAATATTATGTAACAATTAAATTATAATAAGGAGGTAGATTATTGTATGGCAAAGTATGATTACAAACCTGAATATGAAAAAATTTTTAAATTAACTGAAAAGGAGTGGAATGAGTTACCTGATTATCGTAAATCTGATATGATAGATTTACATGAATTTTCCAAAAAATTTAAACAATGGTTAAAAGTTATAATAATAGTAGGTTTAATAATTTTTGGTATAATTACTTTTTTTAATTCTATTAAAACTGTTCCTACAGGATGTGTTGGTGTAAAAACTAGATTTGGTAAGGTACAAGATAACACCATTAGTGAGGGTTTTAATTTTAAAGCACCTTACATAGAAAAGATAATACTTATAGATTGTAAAACCAAGAAAATAGAAGTAACAAGTGAGAGTTCGTCTAAAGATTTACAAACAGTTAAAGTAACTATAGCTGTAAACTATAATGTTAACAAAAATACAGCAAATAAACTATATAAAGAAGTTGGAACAGATTATGAAAATATTATAATTAGTCCAGCAATACAAGAGAGTATAAAATCTGTTATGGCACAATATACAGCTGAGGAGTTAATTACTAAAAGAGCAGAAGTTTCATCTAAAATACATGAAACACTATTTAATAAAATACAAAATAGAGGTTTTGACGTAACAGAGTTTAACATTACAAATATAGACTTTAGTGATACATTTGACCAAGCTATTGAAACTAAAGCTGTTAAACAACAAGAAGTGGAAACAGCTAAAGCAGAACTAGAAAAACAAAAAATTCAAAATGAAAAAGAGATATCTGTAGCAGAAAAGGATGCAGAGGTAATGAGATTACAGAACAGTCAAATAACAGAAAATACACTTAGACTAAAGGAATTAGAGGTACAACAAAATTTAATTAACAAGTGGAATGGACAATTACCTACTACAATGTTAAATGATGGAATTAACTCCTTACTTACATTAAATAAATAAAAAAATTAAATACGTTCAATTGAACGTATTTTTTTTATTCTTCTATAGATGTTAATATCTATATAGGAGGTTGTATTAAATATGAGAAAGATGGATTCTTTATTTAAAAGAACGTTTTTACAAGGTACGTTAAATGGTCAGATAGTTGATTATCGTAGATGTGAAAATGAAATCAATCCTAATTGTTTATGGTTATACGATACATCTAAACATAGGTGGGCAACTGAAAAAATAGATGGAAGTTGTTGTTTAATTAAAAATAACAAAATTTATAGGAGATATGATTTAAAACCTGGAAAGATATTACCTAAAGGAGCTATTCCTTGTCAAGAGAAGGCGGACCCAATTACAGGTCACTTTCCTCACTGGCTATTGTGTGAAAAGGACAATAAACAATTTGATGATAATTGGTACATTCAAGCATTAGAAGAGCAAGATGAGTGGGAGGATGGTACGTATGAAATTGTTGGTCCACACTTTAGTTCTAATCCTTATAACCTTAAAAAAGATAAACTAATTAAACATGGTAGTATTAAATTGGATGGTGTACCCTTTGACTACGAAGGTATAAAACAATATTTACATGATAATTATATAGAAGGTATAGTGTTTTATGATGAAGATGGACATATGTGTAAAATAAAAAGAACTGATTTTAACTTTAAGTGGAATCAAGGTGGGTACATACAAACACATACAGAGAAACATAAGTTAATTATAGACAAAGGAAAACAATATATCACACAAGAGTTATATAATTATAGTTGTGTAGATTTACCTAATATTACTCGAGAAGTTAGTGATAAATATAATGCTTTAAAATGTCTCAAAGAATATATAGAAGAATTAGAGCATAGATGTGGTGTAGATAGTTATGTATTTATTAAAGATGATTCAATATTTGATAATAAATAGTTTACATTTTTTAAAATATATGTTATAATTTGTATTAAGTTTGGAGGAGATATAATGATTGAATATTCAGATATATTTACAGATAGGGACCCACAACCTAATACAATAAATCATAAATGTTCTAATTGTGGAGAATGTTGTAGTATAATAATACCCTTAACGGAAAAAGAAGTACAGGTAATAAAAGACTATGTTAAGGTACATAATATACAACCAACAAATAGAATCAATGAAAATAATATGAATGCTAAGTGTTGTTTTCTAGGTGAAGATAACATGTGTAAAATTTATGAAGTAAGACCTTATGTCTGTAGAGATTTTAAATGTGACCACAAAGATTGGAGACAAAGAAGAGTTAAATATGCTCAAAGAGCTAAGTATAATGGAGTTCTTGACAAACATTTTAAAATGGCAACATTTGACGATTTAATATATGGAGATTGTTCTTATTTAATACTAATGTTAGCCGAAATAGCTAGAGATTCAAATAGAAAAGTAGATGAACAAAAGTTTCTAATTGCACTCGAAAGGGCTGGCAGACAAGACATTCTAAAGCATATGAAATATACATTAGAAGGTATGTAATACAGTAGAGGAGAGAGTTAAATATATGAATATAATTAAACTTATTAAACCCTTATTTTGTGAACATCAATTAGATTTGGAAAATCCAATAGTACAACCTTATGTTGATTCTAATAAACATTATTTTATTAAGTACAGATGTTATAAATGTGGTAAAGTATTTATAGAAAATTTTAAATTAGAGGAATAATTGATACGGTTTATAATTTAATTATATTTTCTAACGATTATAATATTTATAACTATAATATCGATTATTTATAACAGTATTGTAATGGATATGTAGACTGTAAATACTATATAGAAGATAAACAAATAAATGTTAAATAGAATGGGGATAAAATTATGAATAAAGAAGATATGGGAAATGTAAGTGATGGTTATCACACATTTAATGAATTGTACGATTTTAGAAAGTTATATAACGCAGCACTTTTTAATGAATGGTACAAGTTTAGGAAAGATATCATAGTATACAAAAGTAAAAAACATTATGACAATGTTGAATGTTTTGATGGTAACTGGTTTATAGTTGTAGCTATTCTACCAAATGGACAACAAATAAGTAATCATTACGAATTAAAAGATTGGGATTTATTTAAAATACCTGAAGTACCTAAATCATTACATCCTTATGATGGACACACAGCACAAGATGTAATTAAAAGATTAACAGAATTTATTAAAAATAATTAGAGGGAGTTGAAAGTTATTGGAAAGTGTTTTAGACATATTATTATCAATTCAAAATACAAGTGGAACAAATGATAAATTAGAAATATTAAAACAAAATATAGATAATCAAGAACTAAAGGATATTTTATTTTATACATATAACCCATTCTATGTTTATGGAATATCAGGTAAAAAGATAAATAAAGATTTGCCTGATATGACATTAAATATTAGTGAAAATAAGATAGATAATATTATTGATTTATTTAAATTTTTGAGAGTTAACAATACAGGTTCAAATCAAATATGTTACAAAGTTCAGCAATTTATAAAAAATCAACCGGAGCAATATCAACAATTATATAAAGACATAATAACTAAAGATTTAACTCTAGGTGTTAATGTAAAAAGTATAAATAAAGTGTGGAAGGATTTAATTCCAGTATATGAAGTTCAACAAGGAGAACGTTTATATGATAACTTAGATAGAATATATAAAGAGAATTTAGATATAATTGTTACACAAAAATTTGATGGACAAAGATGTTCAGCAAGAGTACAAGATGGAAATGTATTACTGTACTCTAGAAATGGTAAAGTATATGAAGGTTTAATAGATTTACAAAATCAATTAAGTAAATTACCTAATGGAATGTATGATGGGGAGCTATTATTAGATTACAAACTTAATAAACACAATGATTTATTTTCTAATACTGTTGAAGAAAATAATATGATAGATGGTATATATGTACCAAAAATAGAGTCTAAAGAATTATTTAAGAAAACTGCTTCTATTGTAAATTCTGATATGGAAGATAAGAAAAACATAAATATATGGTTATACGATTATACAAGTTTAGATAGTTTTGATACATTCACCGATTTTAAACAACCAACATCTTATAGAAAAAGTCATCTAGAAAACTTAATAAACAATTTACAAGACTGTCCTAATATAAAAAATACACCAATACTATATCAAGGTAAAATGAATGAAAATATTGTTAATAACTTATTAGATAAAGTTATAGGTTTAGGACAAGAAGGGCTAATGATTAACATTGCTAATGCTAATTATGAGTATAAAAGAAGTAAAAATATGTTAAAGGTAAAGAAAATGTACACTGTAGACTTAAAAGTTATTGATGTGGAAGAAGGCAGTGGTTTAAATAAAGGTAAATTAGGAGCCTTAGTTGTTAACTATAAAGGGTTCAACGTTAGTGTAGGTAGTGGACTAACTAAAGAACAAAGAGAATATTGGTGGCAAAACAAACAAGATATATTGAATAAAATTATAGAAGTACAATACTTTGAGGAAACTACAAACAAAAAAGATTCTAGTGTAAGTTTAAGATTTCCTGTTTTTAAACAAGTTAGAAATGATAAATCTGAAGAAAGTTATTTCTAAAGTAAATTGAATAAAGTTAAATTATTAGTTGTATGTAATTAAACATACAACTTTTTTATGTCTTTACTTGTAAAATATTAACGATATGTAGTTTGTGAATAAATTATAAAACAATAAACAAACTATATTAAACTAATATAAAAGTCCTTTAAAATGGATTTTAGTAGCAAATAGGAGGTATTTTATGCGTAAGAAAAATAAAGTAGAAGAATCAGAATTTACAAATATAGATGAAATTGTAAACAATGAGGCTGAAAATATTACAGAGGAAGATGCAGTTATAAATGATATAATTGAATCTGCAGCAGATGAACAACCAAGTGAAACAACAGAGATTGTAGAAGAAAAAACAAAAATAAAAAGTGAAAAAGCTAAAAAAGCTAAAGTTAGTACACTTTCACAATTTTTGTACTAGAAAAAATTTAACTTTACACTAGTAAAATATTATTGAGGTAGAACAATAATAAAACTCTTTTATAGTTATTCCTTGTTTAGATTTTATTATCCAAACTAACACAATAATTATATAGGAGATAATTAGATAGATTCAAATCTATCAAAATATTATAGAGGAGGTATTAGTTATGGCAACTAAGAATTTTGAAGTACCAGCAACGGTAACAATTACAAATAATGGAACAGAGGATGTAGGATTTAGATATTTTAGAGTTAATTTCATCGAAGTACTAAAACCTGCAGATGTTGTTGTATTAACAGCAGGTTCAAGTGAAGAAGCTGCATACTATGCTGCATTAGCAAATACTGCAACTGGTTTAACTGTTGAAGTAGCTAAAGGTGAATAGTGTATAGACAGTAATAATTGTTTTGTTATTAACTTAATAAATTTATTTTAATAAGTTGATATAAATTTTTGTTGTTTTATTGTATATAGTCTTACCAATTAAGTCCGTGCTCTACCTCATGGATACTAATTGATAGTAGGGCGTACAATAAAACAACAAACTTATAATTTTCTACTATAAAGTAGATAAGGGAGGTTATAGTACACATGGATAATACAGATAACATATATAAAGATAATGATTTAGTAAAACCTCGTACATATCCTCGTATGAAAAAAAGAACTAAAGCAATTGTTAAATACATTGAAACACAGTTGGGCGTTCCTGTATTAGACTTAGAACTAACACCTAAAGACATAAAACAAGTTGTAGATGATTCATTTGAAGAAGTTAAGCATTATATATCTGATTTATATACTGTTACTGTACCCTATGCTAATTGCATAGATTTAGCTGGATATAATATACATTCTGTAGAATCTGTTATGAGAGCACAAGATAGCATTTTAACTGGTTCCATTTTTGCTGTTCCAACTACAAGTACTGTAACATCGCTTGGGATGTACAATATGGACGGATATATGAATGCTATAATGACTAAAAGGAATTTAAACATTTTAGCAACTGATATGCAATTTATTTGGGATAAACCAAACCAAAAATTATATTTAACAGCTAATCAAAGTATACCTAGTTTTGTAACAATTAACTTTAAACCGGAATATCTTTGTATTGAAGATATAAGAGAGGACTACTGGGAAACACAAATAAGAAAGTTAGCTTTAGGTCAATGTAAGATTATATTAGGTAGAATTAGAAGTAAGTATAAGTCTAGTTCTACTAAATTTGAATTGGATGGAGACACCTTGTTATCGGAGGGTAACGCAGAAGTTCAAAGTGTTAGACAATATTTAGATGACAATAGAGATATATTTACAGTTTTAAACTAAAATTATTTTTAAGGAAAGGAGTACATGTAACAATGTCAAAAATTAGTTTACTAGAGGCAACTAAATTAGCTTTACAAGGTAAATTAGAAGAAAGTTGCGAAATAGAAAAACCACAAAAATTATCAAAAAACAATAAAAAAGATTTAGAAGAATCAATAGCAATAGCAAATGACGATACTGTAGTTTCAATTGATGATAAAAAAACTGAAATTATAATGGGCGATGAAACTGTTACAGTTGTAGATAATACAACAGATGATGCAATTGTAGATACAGCAGAACAAGCAGAAGTTATCGAAGAAATTCCTGTGGAAGATACACCAGTTGAAGACATTTCTCCAGAAGAAACAGAGGAAGTTGTCGAAGGAGAAACAGAGGAAGTTGTTGAGGAATCAAAGAAAATTAAGAAAGAGGATGTTGAAGTTAGCTTAGACAAAGATTATGATGAAATGCTTAAAGATATACATCAAGATTATATAGACCAAGGAATGGAAGAATCTTTTTGGTCAGATTTAGTTAATGTAACATCAATAAATACAGATGAAATAACAAATTGGTATAAAGAATCTTTTGAAGTAGAGGAATCTTGTAAAAAAGAAGGTACAGCAGAAAAATGTACAGAATCTAAAAAGTTACAAGAATGGATAGAAGATGAATATGACTTTAAGAAATTCTTAGCATATGAAATTATAAATAAGAGACAAGATTTAAAAGATAAAATAGATGTTAATGATTTTGAAGATAATGAAATAGTTAATAAAGTATACGATAGTGTTGTTGATTCTTTAGATTACAACATTGATAATGCTCTAGAAACTGTAGAAGTTGAAGAGACTGAAGAAATTGAAGAATCAAAAGAAATTGAAACAGAAGTTAGTGAAGATACAACAGAAGTTGATGATACACAAGAAGTTGATGATACACAAGAAGTTCAAGAAGAACCTACTGTAGAGGATAAAATTAAAGAACTTACAGATAAATTAAGTGAACTACAATCAGAATTAGATTCACTAAAAAATGATGTATGCGAAGATGGAGAATGTGAAGAAGCTACAGATGAAACAGAAGTAGAGGATACAGAAGTTGAAGCTGATGATGAACTAACAATTGATTTATTTGATGAGAAATTTTCAAAATATTGTGAAGAGTGTGACCCAAATTGGGAAGGATTTGAAACAGAGTCTATAACAGAATCAGATGATGGAATTTGTGTAAAAGGAAACATAAAAGGAAAAGAAAATAAAACGGAATCTATAGAATTTAAAATGAACAAAATTGTAGATTCAAGAGGGGTTGCTAAATACAAAACAACAGAGATGAAAAATGAAAGTTTAGGTAACTTTTCTATGTTAACTATTACTAAAGACAATTTAGTAGAATGTAAGTTAATTAAAAAACTTAAATAAAAATATAAGAAAGGAGTAAAACATGAGTTTTATAAATATTAACACTAATAATTTATCTAGAACATTAAGAAACTCAACTACGTTTATTGATAACTGGGTATACATTCCTGGAACTACAATAACAGGTGACCCAAGACAACCAATGCTATTTGAATCATTAAATGATTTTGTTTATGCTTGTGGTGACCATAGCCCAGTAGATTCAAAAACTTTTGAGTATGTAGCTGGTATACTTAATAGTGGTTTACCTGTAATTTTCCAAAGAATTGCTTATGTAACTACTACAGTAGATGGACAAACTGTTAAAACATTAGCAGTAACTCCAGCTCAAGCATCATTTAAACATGCTGCAGCAAGTGAAGATGACCCACCTGCTAGTTTAATTGATTTCAAAGTATATGAAAAATGGGGTGGAACTTATGGTAACAGTATGGCAGTTACAATGAGAAACACAAGTACAGCTATATGGATAGATGTATATTACAATAGTCAATTACTAGAGCAAAAGAAAGTTGTTACATTTAATACAACAGCTACTCAATTAGAAATTGCAACAGATTTAATTAAAGGATTAAAAACAACAGAATTTGATAGAATAAAAATTGAAGTTGTTAATACAAATCCAGCTACATTTAATACACAAACAGTACAAAATGTTCAATTAAGTGGCGGAACAGACTTCAATGAGGATAATGTAGTTAGAGAACTACCTGCATATTATAGTATGATTACAGATAAAATTTTGTATCAACCTAAATTTATAACAAGTGGTGGATATACAGACGCAGAAGACTCTTCAACATATCCAATAGCAGAGGCTATGAAAAACTTAACTTTACTTAGACAAGACTGTAGAGCTTTAATTGATATTCCATATGGTAAACCAGCTGAGGAACAACAACAATATGCTAATGCTTTAGGATATCAACAATTAAGTGATAGTCAACCTATACCAAGTGCAAGTATTTGTTCACCTTGGCAATATATGCAAGTTGGTTCTAATCAATTGTGGATGCCACCATCATATGCATTCTTAACTGTTGTTGGTAGTGCTGTTTCAGCTGGAGGTGAGCCTTATACACCAAAAGCAGGTATAACTAGTGGTCAAGTTAGTAACGTAATAAAACCTGAGTTTGAAATTGGTTCAGATTTATCAGAACAATGGCAAAGTGATACAGAAGTAAATATCAACCCAATAATGAGAATGCAAGGTGGAAGATATGTTATAGCTGGAAATAGTACATTGTTAATTCCAGAAGCAACTGGAAATTACGATAATGCATTTATGGAATCAAGTATAGACTTAACTGTAATTGAAATAAGACGTATTATATATAATGTAGCACAACAACTACAATATCAATACAACTTAACTGAAGCATTTGAAAACTTTGCACTTAGAGTTGGAAGTTCATTAGACAGAATGGAAACAGAGGGAGCTGTAATGGATTACACTATTACTAATGTAAGTTCTGCAAACGAACCTAGAAAACTAAAAGTAAGAGTAGATGTATACTTAACACCAACAATTAAGGCTATTGAAATTTACTTAAATGTAGCTTACGGTAATGTATCATTAACTACAGGAGGTGAGAGCTAATGGGTGCAATTAAACATGATGAAGATTTAAAGAATGAGGATATTGAGAAGTACCTTGGTGTAACCTATATGTTAAATCATAAAGCCGATTTCGAACCTGGTAGAAGCTCAGACTTTATTTTAAAAATTAAGTTTACAAGAGACTTATACAGTATGGACGGTGAAAAGGTAGCTACGGCAGAAGAAGCAAGTGAAGCTTTAGCACTTTCATTAAGAGATTATGCTGGACCTGAAATGAGTATAGAAAAACTTTCTATTAAAACAGGTAATGGTACAATGAACTACGCAGGTACACCAAGTATAAGTGATTCTTCAATATCATTTACAGATTATATTGGTTTGAAAACAGAATACATTTTATTAGCTTGGTATGCAATGGCACACAATGTACAAAATGATAAAATAGGTTTCAAAGAATATTATTCACAAGATGGTATCTTATATAAATGGGCTCCAAATGGAACTAGACAAATTTCATGGAAGTTAAGGGGATGTTGGATAAATAGTTACTCACTAGGGCAATTTAATAGACAAAATCCAGAGGAAAGACAATTTAGTACAACTATAGTATATGATAAAGCTATTCCTTGGACAACTCCTAACTTTGATACTTGGATTGTTTCAGAAAATGACAAAGATAATCAAAATACTTCTGCGGCATTTACAAACTACAACAATCCAAATTATTTAGGTACAATGAGTACAGAATTACGAAACTAATAAAAATAAAAAGGATACAATAAAATGTATCCTTTTTATTATCTTTAAAAATGTCTTTATTTCGTACTACAATCAAAAATAACAAGTTTTAAACAACAAATAATGTAATTACATTATTAAAAATTAAAAAAGTGTAATAGTCTGTCTCCTACAACAAATTACCACACTTTATGAATTTAAAAACGAAAGCTTTACTATAAATAATTTTTGTTCTAATATAGTTCACATGAATATTTAATTTCGTGATTTAATGGAATAGTTCACATGAAATTTAATTTTGTGATTTTCGGACTCGTATACCGTTATATAGAATAAAAGCTTGCATAACTTATTGATGTAGTGGCCCAAAAACTATTTTATAGTAAACTTTCAAAGTTATAATTCGACAAACACACAAATAAATACAACTAGATTTGTAGCCTTTGGAACTAACAGATAAATTATTAAGTACTAAAAAATAATAAATTAACTCTGTGTATACAATGTATGTTCATCAATAGATAATATAACATGATAGATTTGTTTTGTAAATACCTAAATTTCAAATTCTATAAAATCTTGTAAAATATTAACGAAAACAAGATATGTTTTGGAGGTAGACAAATATTGTTAGAGAATGATACAGATTTAAAAACGCTAACACAATTAAGTGAAAGTGAGATTAATGAACTTAAATCTATTATGGGTGACTTAATACAAAATGGTTCATCCGAAAAATTAGATAATTTATATTATGATGATTATGAGGAAATACCTGTAGATATTTGGACATTTTTAAGTAATGAGCAGTACTTAGGTAAGTACACTAACTACGGTAAGGATATCTATGAAACTTGGAAAAAAGAATTATATTATGTTCACAATCCAATAAACTTTGTGGACCAGTGGGCAATAACTGGAAGTACAGGTACAGGTAAATCAACTGTGGCAACATACTCTTTATGTTATGAATTGTATAAGTTAATGTGTCTTAAAAATCCAAACAGATATTATCTGGAAGCAAATGAAACTATTTGGATTTTATTTTTTAACCTTAATTTAAAATTAGCAGAAAAAACAATGTGGGGTAAATTTCAAAAAGCTTTACAAATGAGTCCGTGGTTTATGGAACGAGGTACTGTTACTGGAAGAACAAATTTAGTATATCAACCTAAAAAAGACATTAGACTTGGTATTGGTTCTACAGAGGAACACGCATTATCTGTTGCTGTTCAATTTGTTGCCATAGATGAAATGTCTTTTGGAGATAATGATAATGTTGAGTACATGCAAGCAGGAATGATGCAAATATACAATCAGTTATATTTACGTCTATCTTCACGTTTTATGAAAGGTGGTAGAATTCAAGGTAGAATGTACCTCATCAGTTCTGCTAAATCTACAAATGCTGTATTAGAAAGTTTCATTAGAGATAACGAAGGTCAACCTGGAATGCATGTAAGTAGATATAAACAGTGGGAAGTAAAACCATTAAGTATGTTTAGTGGTAAATGGTTTAAATTAGCGGTTGGTAATGAATTGTTAACAAGTTATATAATGGGCACAAATGTAAGTAAAGAAGAGATTGAAGAGGCAGAAATGAAAGGATATGAAGTAATAGATATCCCTTTAGAAATGTTACATAGATTTGAAATGGATTTAAATAGAACACTTATTGATACTTGTGGTATAGCAGTACAATCCAGTTATAAATATATACCTTATAGATTAGTAGAGCCTTGTATAGGTAAGGGAGTAAACCCATTTAGTTCTGAAATAATAAAAACAGGTATGGCGGATAAAAATCAAATTAAAGATTATTTCTTACCTCAATTAGTTCCAATTATGTTATATAGTAAAAAGATTTATATTCACTGTGACTTATCTAAAAGTGGGGATATGACAGGAATAAGTGCAGTTGCTGTTCTAGGTTATAAAAACCAAGAAAGATATACAGATACAGGAGATACAAGTTTATTAAAGGAAATGGTATTTAGACACGTGTTCTCTGTAGGTATACAATGTCCAGCTAATGATGAATTAAGTATGATAAAAGTTAAAGATTTTATACACTACTTAAAGTATGATTTAGGTTGGAACATTGTAGGTGTAAGTTGTGATGGATACCAAAGCTTAATGTTATTACAAAGTTTAAAATTAGATGGTTTTGATGTAAAAGAAGTATCTATGGATATTATTAAGAATAAAGAATGTATTGGATACACTACATTTAGAAATGTTTTAGTGGAACAACGAATTAAATTATTAAAAATACAGGAACTAATTAGAGAAATAACTAATCTAGAGAAAAATGAAGCTACAGGTAAAGTAGACCACCCTAAACAATCTATAAAAATATTAGAAGATGGAACTAAAGTTAAATCTGTTGGAAAAGATATTTCAGATAGTATAGGTGGAGCTATATATAATGCTGTATTAAGTGTTAATTTAGATGAACTAGATTATATGGAAAACGTAACACTTACAAGTAATACTAATTCGGATATATTAACATTGAATCCTAATGAGAATGTTGCAGATAAATATTTTTCATTCGTTCAAAATAATAAACTTCAAACAATTGATGTTACAGACGATGAGGATGTAATAGAACAAAATATAAATAAACAAATAGAACGAGATAATCAAATATTAAGTAATATAAGAAAAACAAATAGTGATTCACAATTATCTGATGAACAATTGTTAAATATGTATAATAATATGTTTAGTGACGGAATGGTTATAATCTAGAGATGTTATTATATATGTATAATAATATAAAAAATTAAATGGAGGTAGATTAGAGATATTATGGAAAAAGACATTATGCCAGAAATAACTAATATTAAACAACAGGATACATTTACATTACCTAGTAGAGGTTTGTTATACAAACCTGAGGATGGTATACCTGAAGCAATCACACTAAGAAGAATGACAACAGCTGAGGAAAAATTAAGATATAGAAGTGACGACAACACACAAGTAACTAAAGATTTATTAAATGCTTGTATTGTATCACAAGTTCCAGTTGATTGTGGAAAATTAAAGTTATCGGATGCAAACTTTTTATTATTTAAACTAAGGGTATTAAGCTTATTAACAGATAAATACAAAGTAACAGTTACATGTCCACATTGTGGTGCTCAATTTATACATGAAATTCATTTATCAGATGTTCCTGTAGATTACTTAACAGATGATATTAAAGATAAGCTAAAAGTAACGTTACCTATATCTAAACAAACAATAGATTTAGATGTACCAAATTTAAATAAACTTATTAAGTTAGGAGAAACTCTTGAAGAATTCTTCGATAGATTTCCTAATGTTAATAGACAAGAAAAGTTACTTACAGAAACTAATTTAATATATATAGATAAGGTTAATGGTAAAACACTATTAGCAGAGGAAAAAGAAGATTATATTAACAGTATGGATATAGTAGACTTTAAAACACTAAGAAAAGCTATAAATAAGTTAAGTGCTGATTATGGTTTATCTCAAGATTTAAAAACACTTTGTCCTAAGTGTAAAAGTGAAGTAACACATGGTTTACCTATAACATACGAACTATTCAATCCCAGTGATGAGGATATCTAATGATTCTAAAAATAAAGAGTACAAAGAAAAGAAAAATCAATACAATAAAGAGGACCTAAATGATATCCTAGACCAACAAATAGTTATATGTCAATTATCTTCTGGAATTAGTTTTGAGGATACAAATAATATGGATGAGTATGAACGAATTTATGTTATCAATAAACTTATAGAATTAAAGAAAGAAGAAAATGAAGCAAAACGTAAAGCATTAGATAATGCAAAAAATAAAAAGTAGGTGTTTAAATACACTTACTTTTTTAATTTATTATGTGTCGTTACTGTACATTAAACATTTAGCAACATTGACAGTTTCTTTAATTCTGTTCCATTCTAACTCATTTATAATACCACGGTCGTATTGTTCTTGTAAGTTATAGTAACATTGTAACAGATATCTGTTATTATGTTCTGGATACATATAATTTCCATTAACTTTTTTACAAAAATGAAGAATTTCTAAATAATATTTACCTTGATATTTAATTTTTCTATTGTCCATCTCAGTTATTATATATATTACATAGTCTATAAAATAACTTTTAGGGTGGTCCATAACATAATTAACCAACTTGTTTTTTAATGTACCGTCTTTCCCATTGTCTTTTAATAGCTATACATTTACGCCATTGACTAACCAACATTTTATTAGGTAATACTGGGATTAATTTATAATGCCATAGTCTCATAAACTTTCACCTTCTTATAACGTAATTTTTAATAATTATACTTTTTATTTAATTCTGTGTAGTTTTTCATAACATAAATTATATCTTCTTTACTTAAACCACTTAATGCTTCTACAGTAATTATATCGAACATATTTGTTACACCACTTCTTCTTACTTTTTCATAAGCTATATATTTTTCTTTATCTGTCATAACAATTCACCTCCTATTCTATAATAAATTTATCTGCCGATGAAAAGTAATATAATACTTCTCCATTCTCCCATTTATCTTTAAAACTGTTTATGATATCTACAGTTAAGCTATTTAATAAATAAGATTTACTATTTTTATATTGACTTTCTATAACGATTTTATAGGCTTCCTTAATAATATTTATTAACTGTTGTTTTTCTTCTAAAGTTAGTTCCTTTTCACTGTTTAATTTATGAAATATACTATCCTGCAACACACTTATATCCTTGTATTTTTTCAAAGCTTCTTCTGATTCACTGCTAATATATTGAGATTTAACTGTTAAAAATGATGTAGATAATCCATATTTAAACTGACTTTCCAACAAATTTTGGTAATCATTGTTGTTAAATGTAACTCTTATAATCATATAGCTATTCCTCCCTTCTTGATTCTCTTTCTAATTGCTGTTGTCTTGCTCTTTTAACTAATTCTCTATTTTCTCTAACTACTTCATCATGATGTTTTTCGATATAATATTCTGTTTGCATATAAGCTTTAATTACATTAACTATAATGTGTAATCCTCCAAATACTACTAAAAAACCTGCTGAAATATAAAATGGTAAATTATCATCTGCTGTTGAGTTAAACATTACAGTTACTCCAACTATCACAGTTGCAAATAAAGCTAAAAATGTAGGTGTAAGTAAACTGAATGAATAACTTTCTAATCTGTCCAATTTTCTTAAATCTTTTTTAGTGTAGTTGTTTGATGTTAAATAATATCCAGTTCCAGTTGGAATTGAATGACTGGTAGAACTTGAGTAATTTGTAGAACTAGCATTATTATTTTGTTGAGCTTTTAATGATTGTTGAATATCATATAACATTGCATCTCTTTCTGATTGAGCTAATTTCTCTTGAAATGGTAAATTTCTGTACTTATAATCATTTGCATGTGGTCTGTTTGGGTCATACATAATAAACACCCCCTTTTTTATTTAATATAACAATAAACATCTCCTAAAGATTCCTCTTTTTTACCTTTTGTTAAATTTATATTGAATGATATTATTGTTTGCTTTCGTTCTTCTACTTTTATATCTACTACAGTACATTCATTTAAGTCTTTATTTTTAGGTAAGTGTGTAAATGGTGTACTTGATTCACTTAGAGGTTTTCCAAATAACATTATTGTATATCCTTTGTATTTTTTATATACATCTTTCACTTTCATATATTACACCTCCCTTAAATTATAAACTTTGTTTAAATCAATAATTTATTTTATTATATATAGTATAACATATATTTTAAAAAATGTAAATACCTTAACGTAAAATATTTTGAAAAATTTACATATACAAAAATAGTGTAAAATATTATTGAAATTAGTATTTTTATTGAGATAAGGAGTAATAATAATGCCTAAAGGAAAACAATCAATATCAGCTCTTGGAAAAAGTTGGAGTATGGTAGATATAGACAACTTACAAAAAGCTGCAGATATGTTAACACAACTAAATAATCTACTAGATAATTTCGCAGATTCATCTAGTAAAGAGGTAGAAAATTGGATTGACAAAAAACAAAAAATAATAAATAGTTTAGAGGGTATGAGCATAAAAATTAAGACAGAAGGTGCTCGTATAGATGAAAATTCTCTAAAAGCTATGCAAAAAGAAGCTAATGAAGCATTAGTGTTACTAAATATCCTTAAGCAGCAAAATCAACAATTAGAGAAAGGTCAAAAAACTACACAAAAAACAGTAAGACAAAGACAACAAGAAAGAGCTGAAGAAGCTAGAAGATTAAAACAAGAACAACTTAATAAACAAGGACCTAAGTTTAAAAATTATGGTATTTTAAATTGGGGTTCGTATGTTAGAGATAAAAGTATCTTTAATTCACAGGAAAAAGTTTTAAATAATGAGACTAAAGCAATTTTAAAAAGATTACAAGATAAAGGACACAACATAGAAGAGTCAAAAGTTCGTGAAATTGCCGAAAGACGATTAGAAGAAGATAGATTAAAAAGTCCAGAAGCTAAAAAAGCTAATAAAAATAGAGATGATGCAAATAAAAAATTAAGTTTAGCTGGAGATGTACTTAACGAAGCAGGTAAACTTTTATCTAGCGTAGCTAAAAAATTTATGGATTTATTTTTTAGTGGTGCACAAAAACAAGTAGATGCTTATAATAATACTTATGATAGTGTAGCCGCACGTTTGAATATAAATAGGGATACATATAGAAGTCAGTGGACCAATGCCAACAGAAATATTAAATCTGCTGGTTTAATAGATAATGTTGGTACATCCACAGTTATGGAGCAATGGGATGTTTTAGCAAAAACCGGTATGAGTGAGGGACAAGTATTTGAATCGGCTTTAGATACAGTAGTTACTCAAAAAATAGTACCTTATTTGGATACAACAAGTACAGAATTTAGCCTTATCAACAATAGATTGGATAATAGGTTTGTTAAGGATATTAGAGGAATAAATGTACTTAATAAAGAGATAGCCGGTAATAATTATGCTACTCAGGATATGTTAAATACCATTATTAACGAGGTACAACCAATATCTGATAAAGCACTGGAAGATTTAGCACAAGGTTCAGCAGAAGTTACTGCTTATGTGAACTCTCTTATAAAACAAGGAGTTAGTAAAGATGTAGCAGAATCATATGGAAAAGAATTGTTCCAAATGATGAATTATTCTGATTCAATGATACAAAACGGTACAGTTGCTCAAAAGATGCATGTTATCAATAATATAGCTCAGGGTATTGACTACGAGGACCCAACAAAATGGAATGATGCTATGGGTGTCATGGTTGATGCAGATATGATGTTAATGGGTAACGCTCCTGGATACGGTAATGCAAGACAGGGATTAACTACTAACATTGTAGGTAGTGCTTTAGGTATTAATCCTGGCAATAGAAGAGCAATGTATCAATTAAAGGAGAAAGGTATAACTGGTTCATCTTTGGTAGACCAAACAAACTTAACTAAGGAACAAGTTGTAGCAGCAAGTGAACAAGAAACACAAAACTTAGTTGATGGTATTTACAACACTGAAAAAGAGATGCAAGAGTTAACTATGGAAAATATAAGTACAGAAATGGCAAAATTACAAGCAAAGATGGGTGTTGTAGGAGATTTAATAGTAGATGCAATTAAAAGTATTGGCACCATCCTCATCACTAAGATATTTACTGATGGTATAGGTAATATAGCAGGTATGATTGGAGGTTCCGGCGGTAAGGGATTAGCAGCTAGTGGCGGATTGATAAAAACTATAGGTTCTGGTTTAGCAGCTACAGGACCAATAGGTTTAGCTGTAGCAGGTGTAGGTGTAGGTGTTGCAGCTTTAGCAGCTGTTGCATCTGGAATTGCAGCAGAAAGTCGTAAAAAAGATGAAGATTCTAAGGATAAAGATGCAAAACAAAAAGCTATAAATTATGCTGTAGCGTCTGGCACTATTTCTAATACTAAAGGAGCAAAGGAGGCATATGGTGCAAGAGAACGTCAAGAAGCTGGGGCTCACAATAATAATATGTTATCTTTTAATGCTGTTGGCGTTTCAGACGTAGGGGCGGAAATAGGAGGAATGTTCCACAGCATTGGAAATAATGGGGATTATGGTACAGAATACTATAAAAATCAATTACTTAGAATGTTTAACTGGTCAGATGATAATACAGCTAAAAAATATGGTATAACTAAACATTGGTATTTATCAGGTTCTAAGGAAGCTGGTAATGCCTTAGAGGATTTTAAAAGAAATCATAAAGACCGAGAATACAATAAATTACTATTGGCAATGTTAGCCTCTTTATTACATGAGAAATCTTATAGTGGTATAAATGTAGCGAGTGTAGCTGCGGCTTTACAAATTGCGGCAATGTATCAAGGTTTAGCTGGGGAATCAGATATTATGGGTCCTATCAGTGAGGAATTAAATTTTGAAGATTTAAGTAACAATAAATCAGCATTAGGTGATGCTCTACATACAGCTGGTATAACTCGTGCAGAGCAATTACGTGATATATTTAAATTTTTACATAAGTATGATGTACATTTAATGACGGGAGATGGTTACAATTATTTAGGTTTTCCAGATAGAGATGACCAGCAAGAAGCACTTAAGAAAGACTTTAACTTATTAAGAAGAGGTTTAAATCGTGTACCTTATGATAATTACCCAGCATTATTACATGAGGATGAAGCAGTATTAACAGCAAGTACGGCAAACGAGTTAAGAACTTTAGTATCGGAATACAGAGATACTAAACATCAATCTTACAACTTTGAAACTATTATACAAGACCAAACTACAACATTGTGTAATAAAATAGATGAGTTAATTAGAGTTGTACAAGGAGATAGTTATCCTAGTTTAACAGATACCGATATAAATACACGTAATAGTATGAAAAAAATGAAATCCATATTCTCTTTAATAAAAGATTAAAACATACATTTATTAAGTTAATAAAATCTAATGTATTAAAAAAAATACGTTAGATTTTTATTATTTCCTATAAATACGGATATGTTAAAAGTATGTAAAATATTAGTGATTACAGAATTAAAAATGTTTATAATATAAGGAGCACTATTTTAAATGAATATAAAATTTGGTATGGATAACTACTTAGTTAGATATCTTAAAAGATTTTTAAATAACGAATACGGAAGGTCTAATAAAATATTGGGTAAATTTCAAAAAGAAGATTTATATACTTTGATTAATTATTTAAATTTACCTAATGTTAAGTTAATGACAGAAGTACAACGTGAAATAGTACAATTATTTCCGGAACTACACTCTTTATTTAGTATACAACTTAAAGATGATGAGATTGTGTACGCATCTAAACAATTATCCATGGAATGCTCTGAATACATTCATAGAAAATTAAATGATATTAGAAATTACTGTCTTAGTGTTGGATGGGAATTAGGAGATACATTTGATTGGTTTGATACTAACATGGATATAAATTTAGATGGTGTTGTTGATGCTCAAGATAGAGAAATTATATATAATATAGCTAATGGTATACAGCAATATGATTCAGAAATAACTAAAAGAGCTGATATAAATTTAGATGGCTTAGTAAATGATGAAGATTTGGAAGTATTTGATAATTATATACTTAATACACGATTATATATAACAATTAAAAAGTCATCTCGTAAAAATTACTTCCCTAACAAAGATATGTTAGTTTTTGTAAATCAATTCGATGGTTCATTTATGTATAATTATGCTATAAGAAATGGAGAGGGGTATGATAATTTACCTCATCCAGATACATCTAAAACACATAAAATAGCTTTATATAAATGTAAACCCGGACAGAAAATAACAATAGCACACAATAGTAATAAAACAGAACATTTAGTTATTGGATGTAGTAGTGCTACATTAAGAGATAATATACCTAGTTTTATATTACAAAACGTACAAGAATTAGATTTAAAGCCTGGAGAAGGCTATCAATATACAACTACTAGTAAAGCTGAAGGAACTGGATATAACGCCAATTATGTGTGTATACAATGCCCTTCAGATTATAACTCGTTAAGTGGATATGAACAAGGAGAAATGCTATTACGTGTTGGAGATATTAACTTTGATGGTAAAATAGATATGATAGATTATCACTTACTTGCTAGATATACAGCTGAAGGACCTGGTTCTGAAGAACTACATTGGAATCCAACACCTAAACAATTAGCTGTTATGGATATACCTATTCCCGGTGTAGATGGTAAAGCTAGTAAGGATGGTATAATAGATGTAAATGATGCTAAAGAATTATATAAATTTATTACAGGTCAATCTTCACAACCATCTTTAGGGTATGTTACATATAAATATGATACAACAGATTCTATACAAGGTACTGGAGATAATGTTGAAAATTTATTGATAATAGATGGACACTATAGTAGAGATGTTAATATACCATTTAGTGAATTTACAGAAAATGATTGGGTTATACACGATAAATTTTTTAACTATTTATTAGGTATTGCAATTCATAAATACAGTGATTCAGAAGATATAACTTATCTACAAAAATTATTAAAAGATAAATATCCAGAACATTCTTATGATAAAAGTTATTTTTATCCAGGTAAGTATAGTGATAATATGCGAAATTTAGTTACACAATTTCAAGAATCTGTTGTTTATTATGATATAGGTGATTTAAATAGAGACGGTAAAATAAACAGAGATGATTTAATTTTAGAGCGTAGTGTAATTGAGTATTTAAATTCAGATATAAATGGAGATGGCTATATAACACAAGAAGATTTTACACTACTAAGTAACTATCTAAATGGTACAGGAAGCTTAACAGAAAAACAATTACAGAAGGCAGATGTTAATTTCGATGGTGTAATTGATAGTAAAGATTTGGCTATTATACAAGAGTATTTAAATAATGAACGCAACCCTGTTAGTAAAACACAAATTAACAGAGCAGATATAAATAAAGACGGTACAGTAAACAAATTGGATTATCAATTATTAGAATCTGAAGTAGATGGTACAACTAAAAACTTACGTAATTATAATATATCTTTTATGTTGGGCTGGTTAGATGTACAGTCTGAAGCTATACTAGAACAAGATGTAAACATGAGTGAAAATATTTCGGAGGTGAGCAAATAATGCCAGAATACGATGATTTTATAGAGCAATCACCCCAAACTAGATATGAATATTATGAAGCTTGGGGACCTGCTTGGGGAACAAATGGTATACCTGGATTTAAACAATTTGAGTGTTATATGTTACTAAAGTATGGTAAACCTAATAGATTTGGTGTTGGAGGAGATTATGAGTATTTAATAGAGATACCTGCATATCCAGACCAAGTAACAGAATCTATATCACCATCTTGGGAAAAACAAGACCCATTAGGTAGGTCATCAAGTATTGCAGCTTACGCACATACTAGTTTAAAATCTGTAAACTTTTCTTTAGACCTTCATAGGGACTTTTTAACAGGTAGTTATTCGTTAACTAATAATGTAATGCTAAGTGTTGGAGGACATCCAGCATATCAAAGTGCGGGTAAACAAAAGCAATCTCCAGATGGTCCATTCGATACTAGAACTTGGTATGTTAGTATGAATAAAATGTTACAAATGGCATGTTATCCTCAATATACAAGTAGTGGACTTATACCACCTACTACATATTTTATATTTGGACAAATGATATTAAAGGGTTATGTAACAAGCTACTCTACTACATGGAAAAAACCAATCATAAATACATTTTATGGTTGGAATAGTGTAGATATTAGTATGGATTGTTACCCAGATTTCATTGTATCAGCTAGAGATTTAATAGAGAACTATAGTTCATCTAGCACACAAAATACATATAATACTAATTTTCCTAGTATTGCTACTGCTGGAGCAGATGTATTACAAAGAGATAATATGCGTTCAAGAACTAATTATAGAACAGACAATGCTATGGGTGGTCAAGTAATGGATGTAAGGTAGGTGTAAAGTATGTCAACAAGTAATAGAAAAAAGTATACAATAAGATATAAAAATGTTTCGCCAGCATATCTACAAGATATAAGAGAGATATTTACTCAAAGGCCTTATTTAAGTCCTAGGTTATATCCAAATGAAAGTAGATATACTAATATAAGACGTTTAAGAGATGAAAAAACTAAATATGTATATGACGAAAATTGGATTCAAAAGTTCATAGATGAATCCAATGAGGATACTTATTTTGTTGTAACACAACGTGAAGAAAATAGATTGGATATTATAGCTAATGATTATTACGGTACGGCTAGATATTGGTGGGTTATAGCATTAGCAAATTATATTATAGACCCATTTACACTTAGTATAGGCACTAAGCTTCGTATACCACCACTGCTTTCTTTATACAATAGAGGAGGTGTGTTAAGTGGTAACTAGACGTACGTATAGTAAAAATTTTTCTAACGTTGTAGCTACAATGGATAGAGAGAAATTAAATACTCGTTTTAATACTGTTTTAAATAGTGTTAGTAATATGGTTGCTAATACGTCTGTATATACTACATGGATTAAAGTTCAAATAGGTGGAGATAGTGAGCCCTTAATTTTTAACACTAGTTCACAAAGTGAAGAACAGAACTTGTTAGTTAGTTTGCAAGTTGAGAAAGTAGGTGCTCGGTACAACAAATACTTTTACTTTACAATTCACCTATGACCCATTTAAATTTGGTCAACAATCTTCCGATGAAATAGAGGCTTTAGATGAGTTAATTGTAAAAGCCATGTCACATACAATAGAAGACGACCACAATGGTTTAAAGTGTTATATACAATATGGATATAGTGGATATGATGGTAATGATAATTCATTGGTTTCACCAAAATATGAATTATATATGACGGATATTAGGTCACAAGTACAAACAACTACAGGTTTAATAAGTTATACTATTGAAGGTGTATCTATCCTAAGTGAAGATTGTTCTTATGTAACAACGTTTGAACAAATAACAACAGAAGATAATATATCTCCATTAACTGTTGTAGTAGATACTTTGTATAAGTATTATGGGGATAAAAATAATCCTCCTAACCATTTATCTGATACTAATGATTATATAGATAACATATATAATTACCGTATAGATATACCTGATGAGTATTTTTCCGAAATGGAAGACCAACAGGTAGCTTGTAATACTAAAGAAGATATATCACCTTGGAAGTATTGTCAAGATATCTTAGATACTTATAACATGACTAAATCAGATATAGAGAGTGGTCAATATAATGATATGAGTAAAATACCTGTAAATAAACAACCTCGTTGGTACTTATTTTTAACAGATACAGCCGATGGAAAAACTATTAGACTAACACATGTATCTCCATTACTTACTAAAGAGAACGATGTTGAAAATACAGTTTACAGATTAAATAAAGGATTTACGTGGGGTATACAAGAAGAAAGTACTGGTTCGTTTTGGTCTAATTTAGCCTTACAGTGGAATCCTAAGGTAGATTTACGACAATATGTTATACAAAAAGCATTGTGGTTGAGACATAGAAAAGAATTAGAGGATGCTCTAACAGATGTGGAGAAAGAGTTGGATAACGAAAGAGCAATAGATTTATCTGTTAAAACTGTTGACCAGTATGTAGAAAAACAGTCCACAATGATTAAAATATCCAAAGGAGAACATGGAAGTTCAACTGTTAAAAAATACTTAGAAATTAAAGAAGCATTAAGTCAAAAGCAAGAAGAAAATTGGGAATACTACGAGTCTACACTTACATTACTAGGTATACCTGCAGACCCAGTAATTAACACAGAAGTTAAAATTGTTCCTAGAATCTTAGAAAAAACTAGTAGACAATCTGGTATTTATATAATTTTAGGTATGACTGATAAAATTTCAAATAATGGTACTTATATTTCTGAACTTAATTTATTTAGAGTAGATAATTTAAACAATACAGACAGACAACTAAATAATAAAACAACTAGTGATGACAACGAGAGTTTTAGTTTATTAACTGGTGGTGGAGGTTCTAGCGGAGGTAGTGGAGCATCCGGCTCATTTTAAATCATTATAATTTTATGGAGGTATATAAAAAATTATGCAAGTCTATAATGATAATACATATTTAAATTCTATATACGCTGCTATAGTAGTAAATGCTGATACAACACAAGACCCCGAAGGCAAAAATAGGGTACAAGTATATATTCCATCAATACAATCAGATATAGAATCTCAATTTAATACTTATTTTGAAGACCCAAATAAAACGGAAAGTGAATATAAAGATTTATTTCCATGGGCAGTATCTTTAGTAGGTAATTTAGCTATAGGTTGTATAGTATATGTTAATACTGTGGAGAATGTTAGTGGTAGTTATGTTATATTAGGTGCAGATATGTATGACCCTAATAATATAGCTTTAATGGGCGTTGGAACTTCAGGTGCTATGGGTTCATATAGTTCTATTGGTGCTAGTGGTATGGTAGAACTTATTATGCCTATTATGTTAGAAAATGAGGTAGGTATACCTCATAATAGTTATCCAGATAACATTCCAGAAAGCGCTGGTGGCCATGATACATTTGGTTTTGTTGACCCGGACGATAACGGTGGATGGAGTATTGGTATTATACAGTGGCACAATTGTTTAGCATATGATTTAATGTATGAAATAGCTAAGGCAGATACTTCTTGGAAAAATAAGTTTTTATTTGCAGGTGCTGCTGGATGTGATTTGTATAGATGTTTAGAGGAAGATGTTACAACTAATGGACGTAATACTCATAGAAATAATTTTGAAGGTTATAAACCTTGGCAAAGTAATCCAGCTTATAGAGCTATAAAAGAGTGTATAAACTCTGATTTAGGTAGACAAACACAATTAACTTATGCTCGTAGTAATATACAAACAGACTATGTAGATAAGTTAGTAAATGATTTTAAGGTAACTAGTCCTTCCTTACTAATTATGTGTTCAGATATAATGAATCAGTATGGTACTGGTATAAATAATAGTTCACGTTCACCTAATTTAAGAGGATGTATGAATAAAGCTTATTCAATACAAAATAGTACAGGAGATTTATACCAACAAGCCGAACAGTATTATAATTATTGGTCGGGTTGTACAGGTAATTACTTGTCTAGAAGAAGACGTACTTTGGAGTATATAAAAGAATTATATACAGCTGGAAAATTAACAGATAATTCTTTAACTAGTGTTACTCCAACAGGAGGTAATGGTATTATTGGATTTATAGGTAATGCCTTATCAAATCTAGTTAATGGAAATAAATTCTTTTGGCCCGTAACAGAATTAACTACAATTACATCAAAGTTTGGACCTAGGTCAGCACCAACAGCTGGAGCTAGTACGTATCATAAAGGTATTGATATCTCAGGCGGTAATGCTATGGGAAAAGAAATAATTGCATCTAGTTCAGGTAAAATAGCTTATGCAGGTTGGGCATCGGGTTACGGTAATGTTATTTATTTAGACCACCCAAATAACTATCAAACAAGATATGCTCATCAGTGTAGATTTGCTCCAGGTATATCGGTTGGAGTTGAAGTTAAAGCAGGACAAGTAATAGGATATGTAGGTAATACAGGTATTGGTACTGGACCACATTTACATTTTGAAATTCGTAAAGATGGCGAAGCTATAGACCCACAACCTATAGTAGAAGGTCAAATATATAATGGAACAAACATATTCACACAAACAGTAAATACTATTAAGAATACGGGTATTGAGTTAGTTAGAAAGATTATAGGAGGATAAGTATATGAATCAAACAACATTTAGTTTTCCACAGATGATAAGTAGGTCATCTAAAAAGACTATGTTATCATCAGGTAATAAATCAATAAATGAATGTTTAGGTATATTATTGAGAACAAGACCTCGGGGAAATGTTAGGTGACCCAGATTGGGGTTGTTTACTAATTGAAAGAGTTTTTAGATATAACGGTATAATTATTCAGCAATTAGTAAAAGAGGACATACTTAATGCTGTATCTAAATATGAGCCTAGAATAACAATGACATCTGATGATATTACAATATTTCAAGATGTAGATAGACTAAATATATATTTAACATATACTATAAAAGATACCAATCAAATAAATACATACAATATGGATATAACTCCTATGGATAATCCATATAGATAAACTATGCTTTATCTCTATAACGTTCAAATTTAAAGGATTTTTATTACTAAGTAATATAAAGTTATTATTTAGATATAAAAATCCTTTATTACGTTTAACAAAAAGTAAGTAAAATATTAGTGATTAAACACGAAAGGATGATAGTATTACAAATGGCGCAATTAAATCAAGTTTTAAAAGAAGATTACAGTGCTAAACGTATAGATTACACTAGTAGAGACTACACTACAATATTGGATGATTTAATATCTAGTATTCCTACTATTACTCAAAAATGGAATAGTACGGATACTAATGACCCAGGATTGGTTCTAGTAAGACTAATAGCAATATTGGGTGATATGTTAAACTATCAACAAGATATGGAATCTTTAGAGATTTACCCTAGTACTGTAACTCTACGAAAAAATGCTGCAAGTATATATAAGTTAATTGGTTATAAAATGAAATGGTTTAGGTCAGCTGAACTTTATTGTAATGTTATAAATACATATTCTAA